>Ga0209460_1000930_pt1 | contig 20752 bp, 15 predicted proteins | sample EBPBio132013_DNA_FD_185868 | JGI IMG/M metagenome (GOLD analysis project Ga0209460, IMG submission 185868) | Wastewater treatment Type I Accumulibacter community from EBPR Bioreactor in Madison, WI, USA - Reactor 2_5/13/2013_ DNA (SPAdes)... | ecosystem: Engineered > Bioreactor > EBPR >... | reverse complement strand
TGGCAAATCTAAAACTGAATAATTATCAAAAGGCTGAAGAGGATGCCAAGATTTCGCTCTCAATGTTTCCTGATCAATTGGCACCACATTTACTGTTGGGTGAAATTTATTTCCACATGGGGAATATAACTGAATCAAAAAAATCACTTACCAAATGTATAAATGAGGATACCCGTATTAAATCTGAAGAGACTTTACAAATTCAGCATGATGCCAAATTACTTTGGAGTCAACTCTATCAGGAGTAACTAATCCTTCTTTTTCATTTTGAACCTACCAGTCCCATCCTCATGGGACATACTCGGGACCGGCCGCCTGAACTTTGGGGAAAACTGTTCGGGCGGCCACTTTATACCCTTTAAAATTTAACCTTACCCCAACTTTCTCCCTTACTATTTACCCCAAACTCCCCAGATTTTTACCTTTTCTAAAAAATAAATCATTAAAGACCTTATGGTACTGAATTAATCCCTTTACACTAAAAATCTCCGTTTCTAATTTTGTCACAGACGGTACCCGAGTACTGTCTTAAACGAAACAAAACATAAAACAGGATACATCCCCATGTCAACCGTAGGAAAAAACATCGTCACCCAGGGTCTCAGCGGAATGCTCGGCGATATGATCGTCTTTCGTCAGGTCGGAGACCGGACTATTGTCGGTTCCAAACCCAGAACCCGGAAATCTGTACCAACACCTGGTCAGGCCGCTCATAAGGAGAGATTCCAACAGGCAGTCCTTTACGCCAAATCGGCACTGGCAATACCTGATCTGAAAGCTGATTATCAGGAACAGGCAGGGAATGGGATTACAGCTTACAACATTGCCGTTGCCGATTTTCTTGGCGCCCCGAACATTGTTAGCATTTCTCTGGCGGACTATTACGGTCAGGTTGGAGATAAAATCATGGTTCGTGTTACCGATGACTTCAAAGTCAAAGAAGTGAAAATCACCATTCTGAATCCGGATGGAACCCTGGTTGAATCGGGTAATGCCGTTCAGCAGGACTTCCGTCTGGATTGGGTTTACACGGCAACGGCCGTTAATGCCCAGGTGGATGGAGACAAACTAATCATTCAGGCTACCGATACCCCGGGTAATCTGACTGAAAAAGAAACAACACTGTAATTTAAGGTTAAAGGCTCAGTGTTAAAGGGTAAATGAGAAATCAGAAAACCCAATCGCACTGAGCCATCTACCTTTCCAAAATCTGCCAGTTTTTCAGTAAACACCCCGAAACCGCCCATTTTCTATAAGCTTATACACACCTTACACGCACCTTACACGGAGCTTACAGAAAGGGCACATCCGGATGCACCTGACAAAACGGCAAATTTGACCTCACCCTTAATTGGAGATCCCCCATGAGAGACTTTAAGCTCCCCTTTAATTTATATGATTTTTTTGGTTACCTGATGCCTGGGTTTACCCTGATTGTTCTGGTGACCATGACCACCGATATCCCTGTTTTCCTCAGGATTCTTTTGAATCAGCATGGAAATTTATTTCAGGATACTGGCTATTCTGCCACGCTTCTGCATTCCTTTCTGACCTACATTCACGGAGATGTGACCCTTGCGGTTGGAATAGGCATATTTATCATCCTATCAGCTTATACCTTCGGACACCTGATTGCTGCTGCTGCAGGTTTTCTGCTGGAACGGTTGATTGTCGAAAACGGAATGGGTTTCCCCGCCCAGAATCTGTTTGTATTAACACCGTACGGAATGCCTGCCGGAGATTACCGGGGAAAGATTGACCGCTTCTGGGGAAATTTCAGCAAAGTTTGGCTGAAACCCCTGCTGCTTAAAATCTTCACCAACTATTCCCGGGAGTACCATCCCGACTTTATTGAACGGTTCCGCCGTAAATACCGGCAGACTTTTCAGATGGACATGAGTTCTGCCCATGATGTTTTCTGGCTAACTTTCGAATACATCGGACAGCATTTCCCGACCGCCTTTGAACGGGCCAATCATTTCATTAATCTGTACGGATTTTCCCGAAATCTGGCCATGAGTTTTCTGATTTCAGCGTTTGGCGTTTTGTTCATCTGCCTGTTTCAAGGCAGTGTCTTTTCAGGATTGGTGTACTTTCTGTTTTTCCTCCTGATAGCCGGTGTTCTGTTCTGGAATTACCTGAAACTGTTCAAGCGACTGAATGATGAAATCTTCCGAGCCTTTCTGGCTTGCACGCCGGTGAAGTCACCCCTTAGTCCAGATAAGAAGAGGCATCATCATGAGTAAGGATGAAAAAAACACGGAAAATAAAGTTGTCACCCTGAGTGTCAGTCGTGAGACTGACGTATCGAAGGGTGACACCACCCTCCAACCATGCGATATCATTCACGTCCGCGCAAACACACTGTTAGGAAAACTCATCCGGTTTTTTTCAAAGGAAAAGGATGGCAAACCATCCTGGGCTTCGCACACTGCCATGGTCCTGGAAGTGGAAGGGAATCAGGTACAAATCATAGAAGCGCTGGCAACAATTAAAATTCATCCGATTGAAGATCTCATTAAATCTGGGAACGTCTTTAAAATCGACCGGATTTCTTTGGGTCTGACATGGGGTCAGCAACTGATCATTACGACCATCGCCAGAAAATATGAAGGCAGAAAATATGGGTATCCAGCAATTGTGGCCCATTTTGCCGACTGGCTTCTGGGTGGCCGGTATCTGGTGAGAAAATGGATGAAGATGGAAAATTACCCGATCTGTTCCTGGCTGGTAGCCCATTCCTACCTGAAAGGAGCTGGTATCCGTCTGACCGCTTATCCGGAAGGTGCCCAACCGGATGATATCATGGAGTTCTGTGAGTCAAATCATTGGCAGAGAATTTACGAAAAGGATTAATCCCTGCTACGTACCCACCGCAATATCCCCAACGCTCCCCGCCTGGCCGGACGAAAGTCCGGCCTTTTTTATTTATTTCTTAATTATTGTTGTATAATTAATTAGCAACCCCGTGGACACTTAGCGAAGTCGAAGTTAACCGGACATTGAGGCTCTCGAAATGACCGGTACATATAATCTGGTTGCACCGAGTGTATCAACAACCGGTTACCCTTCCACCCGTACACCGGGCATCCGGAATCAGCGGCGGATCGCGTATTGGGTAACATCCGCCAGCGTTCAGCCGCTGAAAACGGGTGCGGAATTTGCGGTTAGAGGCGGATATTGTATTCTGATACCGGGAGACGTTTGGCAACCCGAAAGCGTTCGGGATTGGTCGTCGAAGACAAATAAAAATAAATATTCCAAAAATCAAACCCCACAATGCAACAAATATCACAAACTTGGTCAATTCTGAAAAAATACATAAAAACATGTATTGTTATTTTCTTGAAATAGTGTGACCTTAACAATTAACTTAAGAAATTGTTTATTTTTATTGAAATTTATCCTTTTCATCCAAAATATCCCTTAAAAAGATATGCCCAAACGGATTCTACCTTCTGCCAAACCCAGACTTTCCTCATCTGAACTGCATGAGAAGCTGAGCCCATTTCATTTTGACAGAACCCTTCACCCTGTGATTGTAGTCGGCATACGTGGCTATTATCTCAAAACGATGGGTGATCCTGCTTCCAACGACCGCGGAATTTATGATGATGCACTTTTTATTGATTCCCCTCAAGTAACTGCTGCTTTCAATGCCAACACCGATCCCTCTTTCTTCTGGAAGGGTAAGGGAATAGGTAGTGAAAAAGGAATAGCCCGGTTAAAACCGGGATTGTATAACGCCCATTGCCTTGGTCTGCATAAAAACAAATACCTGGCTTTGGTTCAGCGTTTAGGAGAAGTGACGATCCTCCGTGATGGTGAGCCGGACTATGATGAATCTGGTTACTTTGGAATCAATATCCACAAAGGTGGATATACAACAACTTCCAGTCTGGGTTGTCAAACGATACACCCGGATCAATGGGATAGTTTTATTTCAACAGTGAAAGATCAGACTGTGCGTTACTTTGGAAAGAAGTGGCATAAAACGGTGATTCCCTATTTGTTGATGGGGTGATTACTTGAATCCAGTTTTTAAACTAATTACCTTATAGAAAAATCCTATTTCTATTATTTTAAATAATAATAAACCACTTAGTATATTTTCCAATTTAAAAAAAGGTAAGTAAAATACCATGGATATCAGTAAACACATCATTGATCAGCGAATAAAAAAAATAGTCACCGAAAACCCTTCATGGTTTGAGAAGATTGGTGATGAACAACAAAAATTATCAAAAGCATTTGTTTGTCTCTCCGTTTCCAGTTACTTGAATGTTGAGCTTTCTGAGGCTGCCGGGTATTTAACTGAAGGTGGCAATGATGCTGGAATTGATGCCATTTTCATTGGTGATTTCAATGATTTTGAGTTTCCTGTAACCATTTTTCAGGGTAAATATGTTTTTGACCTTGAAAAAGACAGCAATTTTCCGGCAAATAGTGTTCAGAAAGTAGTAAGTTCAATAGCTTCAGTTTTTGATCCACAAAAACCCGTACTTATGAATAAGGAGTTGAAACCAAAAGTCGAAGAAATCCGATCCCTGATTTCTGATGGCTATGTTCCAACTATTCGTTGCATATTTACAAACAATGGATTATCCTGGAATGTTGAGGGGCAACAACATATAAATAATGCAGGTTATCCTGCGGAACAAGTCCAATTTGAACATTTTAACCATTCAGATATTGTTGATTTGCTTCAGACCAAAAAAGATATAAATGCGACAATTAAACTTGCAGGGAAAAGTTTTCAGGAGGACTTTAATTTTAAAAGGGTTCTAATTGGCAAAGTGAATGTTACAGAAATTGCAACTCTTTTCGAAAATCATGGGGACGCCATTCTTGAAAGGAATATCAGAAGGTATTTAGGTTTAAATAAAAATCGCGTTAATGAAGCGATAAAAGGAACCATTTTAAGTTCCAAAAAAGATAATTTCTATTTTTACAATAATGGGATAACCATGATTTGCCGCAAGTTTTCACATAATGCTTTGCAGGCAAATGATTGGAGTGTAAAGGTAGAAAACCTTCAGATAATAAATGGTGGACAGACTTGTAAAACCATTCAACATACTTTAAATGAAAACCCAAGTGGTGATTACTCACAGGTATTTGTTCTTGTGCGTCTATATGAGTTGTCAGGTGATGGTATTGATGACCTTATAAATGATGTCACCATTGCAACAAATAGCCAAAGCCCAGTTGATCTTCGGGACTTGAGAGCAAATGACTCGATACAAATTAATCTGGAAAAAGACATCGAGGTTTTGGGATATACCTACAAACGGAAAAAGGATGGCTCTACATCCGGGGATGTAATTCCTTCCTCTGTAGCTGCAGAAGCAATCTATTCTATATGGTGTAAAAAACCACACCTGGCGAAATTCCAAAGAAATGAATTGTTCGGAAAGTTTTATGAAGAAGTGTTTAAAAATATAAATGGGGTTCAACTGGTATTGGCTGTTCTCATTTACAGGTTCTGTGACAATCAGAGAAAAAAGAACGACTTGATTGATAAATATCCCCATCTGCCATATAGCCATAATTTTATGGCGATGATTGTTGCTCAGATTCTTATTAAAGATCTAGGTATACCCTACAATAAGCTGATTCATACTGAGTTTATTAGAGTTAAAGAACATTTTGAAAAAAACACAGACAGCCTATATGAACGTGCTAATGCTATTATTTTGGCTGGTCTTAAAAAATTATACACTGATGGTTATGAGAATATAGAACTTCGAAGATTATCCGCAACTTTCAGGAGAGGTGATCTCATGTCTTATCTTGAATTTTAATTTTTAGGAAGTAACTTTAGCTTGATTTCACTTCAAATTTAATAAGGCTAAAATTCTGCCATTCAAAGGGGTTTGCAATCATTGAGTCTTAGTTTTAAAAATATTAAATTCGGTTATCAAAAAGATAAATTACTTTTAAATGATCTATCGTTTGATTTGCAATCTGGCAAAATCTATACCCTTATGGGTGGAAACGGCAGCGGAAAAACAACGCTATTTAATATCCTGACCGGGTTCATAAAAGCTGAATCAGGGGATATTCGTTGGAACGGTCAAATCTTGACGGGACTTTCCCCATATAAAATCAATCGGTTGGGAATTGGCAGAACCTTTCAGGATTTACGGATTATCACCAAATTAACAGTTCTTGAAAACATTGTGTTGGCAATGAAAGAAAATCCGACTGATCGTCTTTTAGTGGCCGTATTGCCAAAACAAAGTGGGATAAAATTGAAAAACCAGTTTGAACAAAAGGCCATATCTATTGCAGATCGTTTTTTTTTGGATGATGTTCTTAATTCCCAAGCCGGTGAAATTTCCTACGGACAGCAAAAGCTGTTAACCATTGCTTGTTGTGTTGCCAATGGTTCTGACCTGCTATTGCTGGATGAACCAGCTGCAGGCATTCAACCAGAGTATAGAATAAAAATTGGATTACTTTTAAAAGATTTGAAACTGGAAGGTAAAACTATTTTTCTTATAGAACATAACACAGATTTTATCCAGGAAGTAACTGATCATCTGTTTTTTTTAACTGAAGGTAATATTTTATCTTTTGACACATTAGAAGAACTAAAACAAAATCCGATTGTGATGGAGGCCTTTTTCTGAGTCAGCCATTGTTAAAAGTTGAAAACCTCTCAACCGGATATGGGAAAAAACAGGTTCTGTTTGATGTTTCCTTTGAGGTTAACCAGGGCGACATTGTTTTGCTTGCGGGAAGCAATGGTAGTGGTAAATCAACTTTACTCAAGACTATTTATGGTTTATTACCAATTTGGAACGATGGAAAGAATTGGTTTTTGGGGGAGAACATTACCGGTAAACAGACGGTTGAACTTCTAAGAAGAGGATTGCTTTACATTCCACAAAAGAACAATCTTTTTGAAGATCTTACTGTTCAGGAAAATCTGGAAATGGCAGGGTTGACACTTGGAAAAAAATTGGTTAAACAGCGAATTGAGGAGGTTTTAACGACCTTTCACGTTATTGTGGCGCACTTAAAAAAAACTCCAATGAAACTCAGTGGCGGGGAACGTCAATTACTGGCAATAACAATGGCAACCTTACACCATCCGAAACTTATGCTATTAGATGAGCCATTAACAGGGTTATCACCCCAAAATATTAATATTGTGGTAGAGAATCTAAAAATGTTGAAAAATAATAGTGCAATCACTATTATCATTGTCGAACACCGTGTTAAAGAAGTTATAAGGATAACAGATAAAATATTAGGTTTGAAACTTGGAAAAATTACCAATGAAATCGAAGTAAATCAGGTTTTTAATTTCAACCAAAATAATAGTTTATTCGTTTAATAAATGAAAGACAAACAATGAAAATATTTAATTCAAATATTCAATTCCTTTTTGGCTTAGTTATTTTTTTAGGATTTAATTCTTGTAGCCAGAAGCAATTAAAGCAAGAAAAAATTAAAATTGGAGTCGTTGCACCGTTAACTGGTGAAGGAGCAACTTATGGGGCCTCCATGAAACGAGGTTTTGATTTGGCTTTTGATGGCGATAGCACACTTGAAATTTTATATCAGGATTCAAAATTTGATAGCAAGTTGGCTGTTACCATTCTTGAAAAATACATCAGCGTTGATAAAATTAAAATCATTTATGGTGAAGCTGCTTCCGGTGTTTCCCTTGCAATGGTTCCTGTTTCGGACAAAAATAAAGTCATTCAGTTTTCTTCAATTTCTTCTTCTGATGATTTGCAAAAATCGAGTGATTACTTTTTTAGAAATGTACCGAGAAATAGCATTCAAGGAAAAACGGCAGCAGAATGGGTTTTCAGTAGTTTGAAATCTTTGAATGCTGCAATCTTAAAGGATAATGATGACTATGGATTAAACCTTGCAAAAAGTTTCAGTGAAATTTTTAAATCCTTAGGAGGGCAAATTGTTGCAGATGAAACTTACAATTCAGGAGATAAGAATTTCAAAACACAATTAGGCAAGATTAAAACGTCTGGATCAAAAGTGGTTTTTATGCCAGGTAATTATGCCGAATCTTCACTCATTCTAAAGCAAGCGAAAGAACTTGGCTTGTCAGTTATTTTCATTGGTGGTGATGGTTCTTACAGTCCGGAGCTAATTGAAACAGCCGGAAAAGCAGCAGAAGGATTTTATTGCACTATTATGGGAGTTGATACAACAAAATCTTACTACTCTGATTTCAAATTAAAGTTCATTTCAAAATACAATAAACTACCCGATGTTTATGATGCTTATGCTTATGAAGGTGGAATGATTTTAAAAGAAGCGATCAGTAAGTCAGGCAATGATGTTGAAAAAGTAAAGCACTATTTATATAAAACTACTTTCAATTCACTTACAGGAGAATTAATGTTTGACAGTGATGGTGAAGTATTACGTAACTACAGCTTAGTTAAAGTAATTGGTGGCTCATTCGTGCCTGTAAATATTAAATAACATATTATAATATCTTATGAGATTTATTCCAGAGATTCCATTAAAGTTTGAACGCTTTCCGCAAGGTTATATTAACGATATAAATGGTTGGGCTTTTGACAAAAATACTATTGAAAGCAACAAGGGAAAATTATTGACTTTGGATATTGACTTCGGAGATTATTGCAGTTTGAATTGTCCTCATTGCTTTCGCTACAAAAATACAATTGATAATGTTCAACACGAGCTCAATATTAAGGATTTGCAGAAGTTAATTCTGGATGCAAAAAAATTGGGTTTACAAAGTGTAAAGTTTTTAGGTAAAGGTGAACCATTTGAAAACAAAGATTTCCTTGATTTTTTACGATTCCTAAAAAGTGTTGAAGTAATTCCATTAATCTTCACGAAGGGACATGTATTAGGAAGCGATGCAATGGTCACAAAATATTTTAAAGGTTACGGACACATCACTTCAGAATCTTTAATCAAAGAACTTGATGAATTGAATTGTAGCATCATGCTAGGATTTAATTCGTTTGATGATGAGATTCAAGCAAAAATGGTTGGCAGAAACACTGATTACATTCATGTTCGCAATAATGCTTTAAAACTAATGGTTAAGCAAGGATTTAACAATTCAATTCCGACGAGAATTGCACTTGCAATAAATCCTGTTACAATTTGGAACATTGGTGAATGTTTAGAAATGTATAAATGGGGGAGGCTAAGAAATATCTATTGCATTGTAACCCCAACAATGATAAGTGGCAGAGCAAAAGACAAAATGTGGGTAAAAATAACTCCCGCTGACGAAAAAATGATTGAACTATATCAAAAAATTTATGAGTTCAATATTGAAACAGGTTTGCAAACAATTGAGCAAATTGAAAAGGAAGGAATATCTGCTTATGCAGGTGGGCACCCTTGTAACCAAGTTTCAACTGGATTGTATGTTTCTCTGAACGGAATTGTTTTAAGTTGCCCAGGTTCGGAAGAAAATGTTGAAGGAAATATTTGGAAGACCGACCTTGAAACAATTTGGAACCATTCGGAAAACATCCACAGAACAGGAACTTTTAATTGTGGGTGCATTGCAAAAGATGGAAAATCAATCCCTGAAAATTTTTATAAACAAGTTGAGTATAACCTAAATCTTAAGTATGGAACTTACTCTACAATTTAAACATGAGTTAAACGATTTTCAAAAAAAAATCATGGATGAATGGAAGGAGAAAACTTCTAAAAGGATAGGTGTATCTATCCAAACCGATCTGCAGGTTCAAGACCATAATGAATCACACACTAGAATACAACCTACTAATTCTTACTGTCAGCATTGGGTTGAAAATAATGAACATGTTAAAAAGTGTGACAGATTGGATATTGAATTGAAAGAAGAGCTAAAAACAAAGCATTCCAGAACTGACACAAAAGGTTTGGCGTGTAAGTGCCATAAAGGGGTTTCAAATTTTGTCAACAAAATCGAGTTGTATAACACTACATGGTATATTTATTATGGACAATTTGTTTTATCTCCTTTAAAATCCTCTGATGAAGTTGTTGAAAATCACGGCAAGGAGAACTTGAAAGTTATCTCAAATGATATAGTAAAGAAAAAGCTTAGTTCGATTGGAATTGAATATTTTTCACCAGCAATTAGTGCTTATATAAAGGAAAACCCAGTAACAACTACTAAGGAATTAGCTACTCATTTTCCAAAGAATTTTAGAAACTCACAATCCAAACTTTCGGATATTGCTGTTATTGATTTGTTTGACTTCTTATTATTTAAAGATTTTGTTGAAAGAAAATTTATTGATTTTTTAGTAGTATGGCATAATAAGAATAATTCGGTGCTACCCAATTATATAGAGGAATACAAGCAACCCAAAGTAGTTCAACTTACAAAGTTTGGAAGTGCATTGGGGACCCAAAAGGATATTAAAAAAACTGGTAATGGAAATCCACTTTCTGATAAAACTATTGAAACACTTCAAGAGATTATTAGACTACTTACCAAAATTGAAGGTGAGCCATCTATTATTTTGAGTTCAATTGATTTAAAACTCATTGATGACTTTGCTGAACTTGAAGACCAAGGAAAACTGTTAACTCAAGAGTGGATTGATAAATCAAAACCCATCGTTTCTTTGCTTAAATCTATTCTAAAAGAAAAATAAACATATGAATAAATTTATAGAAATATCTTCTAAAATTGGTATTTCAACAATTGATTGGATTCGTTCAATTTATTTTTCATTATTTGGAAGTTCCGCATTAGCTTTTGGATTGAAGGTATGTTCACTTGAAAAATTGACTGCAATTTACTTTGGCTTAGCAATATTATGTTTTCTGATTGGCTTATTTCTTTCAGTGAAAATTACCAATCGGTTTAAGAAATATGAAAAAAGATTTGATAAGGAAAATCCCAGTAATGTTGCTGATATTACTCACTACTATAGAATTCAAGATATAAATTATCCATATCAGCATTTTTTTCTTTACTTTCTTTTCATTCCCGCTTTTTTCTTTATCATTATTGCAGGACACAAAATTGAAAATAAATCAATGGATAATACTATTAAGGTTTTAAATAATGAAGCGAAAATTGATAGTTCGCTTGAAAGGATTGAAACGCAAAATCATAATCTAAACTTGAAAGTTATTTCATTGGAAGAAAAATTATTAGGTTCTAAAAATGGAGTAAATGTAAAAACGCAAAATTCTAAGAAACAATTGAGCAAAATGCAATAATGCAGGTGGAAATTCAAATACTATTTAACACATCCGTTACAGCCGCAATCTACTTGATTTTGGCAAACTCTTTTTCATTTATTTATTACCCTACCAAATTTTTCCATTTAGCACATGCAATTGTAATATCGCTGGGTGCCTACTTCGTTTTTCTTTTCGCAATTAGATTCCCGATTCCTTTTGCTGTTTCGATTCCATTGGCAATTGCAGTTGCAACTTTAGTTGGCTTGGCTTGCGAGATTTTTGTTTACTGTCCTATGCGAAAACGAAACACTCCACCCTTGAATTATTTAATTTCCTCCCTAGGGTTGTATATATTACTACAAAATTGTGTTTCCATTTTTTTCGGCGACGATACAAAAATCATCAACACTATTGAAGTAACAGTCGGGCATCAAATTTTCGGTGCATACATTACCACTATTCAAATCATAACTGTTTTTATTTCAATTGCTTTCTTCATTGCAGTCAACTTGTTTCTAAATTTCTCATCGACAGGTAAATCTATTCGTGCCGTTTCAAGTAATCCTGACCTCAGCAACATTTACGGCATCCCATCCAATAAAACAATTTTGATTTCATTTGGGATCGGTTCATCATTAGCCGCTACAGCCGGAATACTTTCTGCAATGGACACCAACATGTCCCCAACATTTGGGTTTAACCTATTGTTGTATGGTGTTGTTGCCATGATCATTGGGGGGGTAGGTAGCACAACTGGGTTAATTGCTGGCTCCTTTTTGGTTGCTACTGCCCAGCACCTTGCAGGGTTTTACCTTGATACCAAATGGATGGATGCTGTTACCTATTTTATTCTCATTTTGTTTTTAATCTGGAAACCTTTGGGGTTTTCAGGTAAAATATTAAAAAAAATACAACTGTAATTGAAATGAAAATTGATCAATATCAAATAATGTCTAAGTACTACGATCTTCTGGTTTGCGGTAGAGATCATATAATTAATCAGGAAAAAGTGATTAGTAAGTTAATAAATAGTAGCCACATAAAATTACTAGATGCAGCCTGTGGGACCGGTATTGAAAATTCTGGATTGGTGAAAGCTGGAAAGGAAATTTTTGCTAATGATGGCAGCATCTTTATGCTTCAAGAATTAAATAAAAAAAAACATGATTATAAACGAATATTTAACGAGGAGTGGATTAATTTAGATCGAATATATGAAATTGAATCTAATTATGATGTGATTTACATTCTCGGAAATACAATATCACATTGCCCAACAATTGAATATTTATTAGAGGTTTTTATCAAAGTTCGACAGGGGTTAAATAAGAATGGAATGTTCCTTTTTGATTCAAGGAATTGGATCCCAGTTGATGGGGATGAGCCCTACATTCAACAAGGGCGGAAAACCAATGAAAAAAGAGTTTTATTGAATTCAGAAATAAAAATTGAAGACGATTGCAATTATCAAAATGGTAAACAAATAATAACATATTTTGTAAATACAAATAATACTCATGAGAGCTTTTCCCTTGAATATCAAATTATTCCACAATTCAAGTTTGAAGAGTTAATTATCTTGGCAGGCTTCAATTATGTCGAAATATTTGACATGAAAAATGAAGGTACAGGTTATCCTTATATCATATATAGAGCTAAATAATTTGGAGTATCTTCTTCACTTATTTATTCTTATTGCAGTTTACACTTTGCTTTCCCAAAGTCTAAACCTTGCAGCTGGTATGACTGGGTTGATTTCCCTTTCACATGCAGGTTTCTATGGATTGGGTGCCTACACGACAGCCTTGCTGTCTGTAAACTTTGGGTTTTCATTTTGGTTAAACCTCCCTATTGCAATGGTGCTGAGTGGTCTGGTTGCTATGATTGTATCATTTGTTGCTCTGAGGACGGTTGAGGACTATTTTATCATTTGCTCCATGGGTATTCAGATTATTCTTTTTTCCCTGATGAATAATTTAATGGAAGTTACACGGGGGCCTTTGGGTATACCGGGAATTCCCTCCATCTCCTTATTTGGATTTGGATTGGATGACAAAATTCCCTTTTTATTGTTAACTTTTGTATTTGTTTCGCTTGTCTGGTTAATTCTCAGGAACATTAAGAATTCAGGTTTTGGTAATACCCTGATTGCAATCAGCGAAGATGAAATTTACACCCAAAGCATTGGCAAAAACATTTATTTGCTGAAAGTACAGTCCTTTTCTTTCAGCGCGATGCTTGCAGCAATCCCTGGAGCATTATATGCACATTACATCAGTTACATTGACCCAACCAGTTTCACAGTTAATGAATCCATTTTTATTCTGTCAATTGTAATTATTGGAGGAATGGGCAATTTGGCCGGTAGTTTCTATGCCTCTGCTTTTCTGATCCTTTTACCGGAAGCACTTCGTTTTGTGGGTATGCCGGATAGCATCGCCGCAAATATGAGACAAATCATTTATGGCCTAATGTTGGTTTTAGTCATAATGACTGGGAAAAATGGATTTAAAGAGTTATTTAAAATACGATCCATAGTTGAGAAAAATCGAAACAGATAGAAATAGATTGCAAATTCATTTTAGAATTTGTAATAAACCTACCCGAAACCGCATTCATTATTTATCATTTTACCTACTCACAATTTAACGAAATGACCTATGTACTTTACAATCCAAAATCTTTCAATCTCTTCGCAAAAGGTAAACACTCCAAAATTAAGAGTTCAGTTTAATCTGAATTGTGAAAAGGGGGATCAAAAAAATACAACGCTGATAATGGTTATTGCAAAATTAACTTTGGAGGGTGATATAATCTCTTCTGTTGAAACCCAACTGACATCAGAAAAAATTGATCGCTCAATTAACCTGAGGGAAATTACATTTACTCTTTCAAATGAAAATTTAAAAATTATTGAGCGAAAAAGATCAGATGATTTGACGTTGAATATGATTCTGGAATTTTTAGTAACTTATCAAATTGATGTAAAAGAAAAAATTGAGTTGGTTTATGAAAATGCCAATATTCATCAGCAAATCAAATTTTCTCAGAAAGAATGGGTAAATAATTTAACTGTTTTTGGTTATTATGATGCCTGGCTGATTGAAGTTGCAAAACCCAAACTTGAGGGGTTTGATCTGGTTAGGAAACATCTTGAAGAAGCAAAAGTCAACCTGTTACAAAGTGATTATGGTGGTTGTGTCAGTTCGTTGCGGATATCCTGGAATTCTATAAAACCGTTTGTAGACGCCAGGTGGAACGAGATATCAGGATTATTAGATGACGGATCACCTGGGGAAAGTGGCAAGGATTCCAAATCAGTCAGGATAAAAAAATTAAAAGACAACATTCATGCATTGTCCCAAATTGGTGCCCATCAGGAGTTTTATAAAGTTAATCCGGAAGATGCCTGGTTGATTTACTATGGAACGGTTGCAATGATCGCATTTTTGTCAAAATTAATCAGCAGGTTACCTGAGGAAAATTAATTGACATTCTCTGAAGGAAAAGCGCCTAACCCAAACTTTTAACTCAATCCATCTACTTTCCATTAATGTGTTTTGATTTCATATTTTAAATAATGTCCGATGGAAAAAATCCTTAATATTTCTCCAGAACCAGGTTTTGATTACCTGGGTGCAAGAGCTTCAAATGCCGGGGATCAATTCCATGAATTATGGGCACTCCAACATATTCTTGATTTATTAAAACCAAAAACATCACTGATGGCAGTTGGTGTTGAAGGGGTTATTTCTTCTGGTGGTAAGGCCAATTCCAGGTGGGAAGGGGTTGATTGTGCCCTCTATTTTGGTGGAACAAGTCTTGAAACTGTTGATAGAGTGGATTTTATTCAGGTCAAATATTCCGCAGCAAACCCCGAGATTGTTTGGACACTTGCAAGATTAACCCACAACTCTTCAAAAAAAAGTAATAATTCTCCAATCCGGAGATTGGCTGAAACATACACCAGTGCCATTATTGGGTTAAAGCCGGAAGCAGAGTTTGTGATTCGTTTTGTGAGTAATCAGGACCTAACAAACGAAGTAAAACAATTAATAAAAGACCGTTGGGTTGGTCCCCTTAATAAATCAAAATTGAGCGTTTATTCAAAAACTTCACATAGAGCCCTGATAAAAGCATCCGGGTTGAATGAACATGACTATCAGTCATTTCTGGAAAAACTGAATTTTGATGAATGTGGTACAGATTCAAGATTTGTTTTAAAGGATAAATTAATAGAAATCATTGGTGGTTTCGTTGGTGCTAACGTCTCATCTGAACTGAGGTCACTTCAGATGAGAGTTAGAGAGTTGATGCTACCTGAGCAAACAAATGAAATAGTAACACTTCACAGCCTTTTGCTTTGGTTTGATGTAACCAGTTTGAGTGCATTATTTCCATGTCCGTCTGAAATTAATTTACCAGATCAGGTCATAAAAAGATCAGTTGCAGATCAAGTTGTAAAAAAAATTCTTGGTGGTGAACAACTTGTTTTGCTTCATGGTGAAGGTGGATGCGGAAAAACTACACTTATAAACCAAATTGCGGGGGAGTTGCCGAAAGGTTCTGTAAACGTACATTTTGACTGCTTTGGGGGTGGAAGCTATTTATATTCTGATGATCAAAGACATTCACCTGAAAGTGCCTTTTTACAACTTACCAATGAATTATCCACCTCGCTTCAGCTCCCCCTTTTCATAAGCGCAAACAGAAAAAATCCTGTCACTATTCGCACTTTCATGACGAAATTGTCAGTTGCAGGTGAAACTCTAAGTAAAATTGAACCTAATGCAATTCTCCTTATCAGTTTAGATGCTGCAGACAATTCAATTTCTGCTGCAATGAAAGAAAATACCGGGCGGCGATCTTTTGTTGCTGAATTATTGGATGCAAATTTATCAAGTTTACCTTCTAATGTTCATTTTATAATTACCTGTCGTACATCACGTAAATCTTTTTTTCAATTGCCAGCAGAAACTCCTGATATCCAATGTCCGCCTTTTTCAATGGAGGAAACCAGAAGTCACCTTGAATTGAAATTCCCCCAACCTGATGAAATACTTGTAGATCAGTTTCATTTCCTTTCCTATGGCAATCCCCGGGTTCAGACTTATTCAATTGCAAATTCAAATGGAGATGATTCTAAACTTCTGACAGGTCTCAGACCCAAAGGGAAAACGCTTCCTGAGGTACTTCAGATCGTTTTTAAAAATGCTCTTAGGAAAATTGGAGAGAGTGGATTGTATAATTCAATAATGGGTACCCTTGCCTATCTTCCTCCTCCTGTTCCGTTAGTCACATTCAGCCGGATTATTGGCTGTGAGATGGGACTTTTACGGGACTTTGTCTTAGACCTTTCACCCGGTTTAAAGCTTTCAAATGAGGCCATTACTATTGCGGATGAAGACTATGATGCTTTTATCAAGGATTTTGGCAATAGTAAAAGTGGAGAGTTTATTTCTAAAATAACGGAGTCCTTTTTAACCACTTTTAAAAAGGACTCCTATAGTTCAGTTCACATCGCCGAAATACTTAAACAGGCAAACCGGGTCCAGGAGATTTTGGAAATAATTGAACAGGACCAAAAGGTTGATGCAATTAAAGATCCAATTTTAAACAGGCAAGTTAAATTAAAAAGATTGAGATATTCACTTTCGGCTTGTCGGGAATCCGGATCCGTTACAAAGGCATTGAAAACTATTTTGATCAGTGCAGAGGCCTACAGTAATGAGGGTAAACTAGATCAGATTTTTGAAAAGGAAATTGACCTTGCAGTTCCTTTTGCAGGATCATCATTGGCTAGGATTATGGGCAATGATCCTGAAAAGATAAAAACACAGGGTTCTTTTTTAGCGCATGATGCATTACGGGCAATACGGGAAGGAGATCAGAGAACAGCCAGAGAGCAACTTTATTTTTATAATGCCTGGCTTAAAAAAAGACGTGAATTAAGTTCAGAAGAAAGGCAAAACTGGTTAGTTAGTTCACGGGATATTGCAGCCAGGGTTGAAACCATTTTCGAGCTTGCTGGACCTCAAGTTGCATTGAATGAAATATTAAAGTGGTCACCCCCAGAAATAGCAGTGTCAGTTGCTTTCATCCTGCTTCCTGATCTTATTTCGGCAGGAAAAATTTCTAAAGCAAACGAATTGTTTTCAGTTTGTCAGACACAAAAACCCTGGGATTTACTGATTGTTGTCCCCCTTGCATTGGCAGGTGAAAAAATCAATAAGGTGGCTTTGACAGAGTCAATAAAAAAAATCCGACAATTATTTGTCCCAGATTTGGACTCTTTGGATTTCCCTGGTGAAGATGGTGAATGGAAACCAAGTTTAATGGATACTTTCATTACCTCATGTGAACTTGGTTATTCATTGGATATAGAATCCAAAATTATTCAAACTGCTGTCAATACTATTTTCCTAAAGCTTAGAGGTAAAAACGATAGTAAGTTATTCGGTTCAGCAGTTCACAGGTTTGATGGTTTACTCCGGTGTTGGTTATTACTTGAAAGGGTAAAAGGGAATTCAATTACCGAAGAAAGATTCACTGAATTTATTTATAGTTTCAATAAACAATCTCAAATATCTATTGACAAGATTAAAAAGAATACAAAAGTAAAAAATGAATTTAATTCTGCAGACCAACGGGAACGTGAATCTCAAAAAAACAGAATAAAATCCCTGTTTCCAATTTATAGTGCTCGATTGGACATTTTATCCCAAAGAAGGCAAAATATTGATTTAACAGAAACCCAGTTCGATAAACTAATAATTACCGATCGATTATTTTACGCCTTTGACCTTGAATACAATAATTTCAAATACAGAGAAAAAGCAGCAGATAGTTTGATGTGCCTGCTGATGATTGATTTTGTTAATCCTGTTTTTCTTTTTGAAAAAGCAAAATTGCTTACGACCAGTCATGACCGTGAACCGGGAATTGATTCTCTACACTTGCTTTGGCGTAAAATGCGCCTCCGTTCCGGTGAAGCAGAATCATTAGTTAGTTTCGTTTCAGAAGCTTCAAAACAAATTAAAAACCAAAAAATTCCTTCCTCCGGGAAAGTCGATGGGTTGATAAAAATAGCACGGTTGATTTTACCTGTTAGTAAAGAGGATTCACGTGTCTTGTTTCGTGATGCGGTGTCTGTTTCTGAAGAAATTGACTTTGAAATATTTGATCAAATCAAATTCACTTCCAAATTAAGTGCAACTGTTTTCAATTCGAGGCAAACTACTCATAAACAATTGGCAACTGATTTTACTGTTTTTGTGTCTGAAGCTGCAACCCGGCTTTCTGATTGGGAGGAGTTTCCCTGGAAGGAAGCTGTAGAAACCCTTACTTATCTTGATGAATATACTGCGTTAAGTGCTCTTTCGAGATGGGATGATGAGGGAAGTGTTAGATTGGAAACCACCTTGAATTCATTTCTTGTAACAGCAATGGAAATTAATATACTTACCCCGGAAGAAATTATTTCTCTTTCGTTAGCACGAGGTAAAATTGCTGATGATTTGCGCAAAAGTTTGATTTCTGTTTTGGCAACTAAACCAAAACAATATTCCAAAGTGATTGAAGAATTTACAAAGGATACACTTTTATTAAATGGCCAGGCAGACCGGTTTAATTTTGGTAGAGAGTTTCTTGAAAAGTTTGGACAAAACTTTGATCCAGATTGGGAGTGGACAAAACAGCTATCTGACATGGTTGAATTTTATAAACCCATTAATAAGGAGGCTGAAAGTCAGCAAAACAAACAACAAAAAAAATGGAATCCACTGTCAGATGGGTCTTTTTCATCAGAAGAATTTCTGTTTGAGGCAAATGGGAGATCTTTTATCACCTCCAAAATGATTGAAGATGTTTTTAAGGAAGCAGGAAAAACAGGTTCAAGGGTTGAAGAAAAGGATATCCTGTTAAAGATGAGGGCATCAATCTCTCATCCCAACCAAAAACTGTTGTTTCTGAATGCTTTAACAGGGGTTAGTGAGGATTTATTTGGTGGAACTCATTGGGGAAGTTTCCTGTGTGACACACTGCAAGAATGGAGAGATACGCCATCTGTTGAAAACTGGTGTAAAGAGATTCTGCCCGGGGTTATAATAAATCAATTTACAGCGATTTCCCAATGGATTTATTATGAGCAGTCTGCGTTAGTTCCGTTGTTAAATTATGCGAAGCTTAATCGGGATGATTGGATTAAAACTGTTTTGGACGGTATTGCAAAATCAAGCGATTCGCTAGACAATAGAACATTATATGGTTTGGCTGGCGAAATTGCCAGAAAACTGGAACCTGATGAGGCAAGCGAAATCATATCGTGGTATATAAAACATCTCTGTAACCGGTTACAAGAAACAGTTAACCCAATTGCAATTTCTGAAATGCCACAAAGCAAACCAGAAGCCATTGCCCGCTTTCTTTTTTCGTTGCTGAGTGATATTGATACTCGGGTTCGCTGGAGAGCAGCGCACTCACTGAGAAGATTTGCCAGATTAGGGTGTACAGATATCATTCATGAAACTATTTTACAGATCAACAGGGAACGGGATGATGCATTCAGGGATCCTGCCGCGCCTTTTTATTACCTTGGTGCCAAACTCTGGCTTGCCATTTCACTTTACAGGATCAGTGCAGAATCGCCGGGTACTTTAAAGTCAGATATCCCGGTGATTTTTGAGCTGGCAACATCGTCTAAACTACCTCATGTTGTCATCCGGGAATATGCTAAGCGTACCCTGCTTCTTATGAGAACTGCCGGGACAATTTCCATTAGTGAACCTGAGTATGAACAACTATTATTGGTAAATTCAGCAAAAAAGGGAAAAATAAAGGATAGTAATTCTAGACATTCAAAGCTTGGTTCACCTGTATGGCCGGAACAAACTCGGTTTAAATTTGACCGAATGGATACTCTTCATTATTGGTATGAAGATCTATGGCGAATTTTTCCGGATGTTTTTCCAGAAACTGTGTTGACCCTTGCAGATAATTGGATTCTAGATAAGTGGAATGGCTTCCCGGAATCAACCCATTGGAAAAAGGAGCCGAGAGTAAACCGTTTCACTGAAGGGAGTCACCATTTATTTTCCCATTATCATGGGGCTTTTCCAGTTATCGAACGGTATGGTACCTACTTGGAGTGGCATGCAATGTATTGTGTTGCTGGTGAGCTTTTAAAAACAATGCCAATTTCTGAAGAGGAAGAATATTCTTTTGGAAGTTTTACCTATTTGCTTAAAAAAACAATGCCACTGAATCCTCCTAACTGGGCTTCTGATTTTAGAGGTCCGACTCCACTTGAAATGCGGTTCTGGCAAAAGGATAAAAAAACAGATCACGGCTGGGTAAACAATATTGGGTTGTCTGAGTTCTTGACTGAGATTGGAATAGGTGATTCAACCAAAAATGAATGGGTTGTTGTTTCTGCACGATATACAATTCACTACCCAAAAAGAGAAACCTTTGTAGAAGTAAACACGGGAATGGTTTCACAAACGACTTCAACGGCACTTGTCCGTGCCCTTCAGACTTCAAAAAATAAATATGACTTTGGCATTCCTCATGAAGACAATAGGTTTGAAAT
>Ga0209460_1000926_pt1 | contig 20800 bp, 14 predicted proteins | sample EBPBio132013_DNA_FD_185868 | JGI IMG/M metagenome (GOLD analysis project Ga0209460, IMG submission 185868) | Wastewater treatment Type I Accumulibacter community from EBPR Bioreactor in Madison, WI, USA - Reactor 2_5/13/2013_ DNA (SPAdes)... | ecosystem: Engineered > Bioreactor > EBPR >... | reverse complement strand
ATCTATGAAATTTGGTCAAATGAACCCGGTTTGACCAATATTAAAAGCAAGAAAGTTGCAGAAATTACCTTGGTTGAATGTGAAATTGATGGTTTGAACGATCTGTATGGAGCTGCAGATATTCACGCCGCCCGGGATTCAGAAGGAAAGTATGTTTTTGTAAAATATCTGGATTGGGATCCGACCGATTATCCCCCCAAAACCTCAACAGAAATGTATGTTTCTGGTCGTGCAATTTCAAGCGAAAATTTTGTCTTGCCTTTAGCAGTAAATGATAACGATTTTGTAAACCAGTTCTTCACCCAGGCTGCTCCACGTGTTTCGTCATTGGGCTTTGGTGATTCTCCGGGAACCAGAAAATTTCAAATCCATTCCTCCTGGGTCGAATTTGGCGGAAATCCTGCTTCCGGAATTTCACCCGCCAATCTTTATTACTCCGGACCTAAACTCGATGTGCCAGTCTATTACCTGGATGGTGATTCTGCCACCGTCACCTTCAAGGTTAACACGGCGTTTGTTCAGGATACTTTATCTGCCGGTTCTTCAGTTTCAATTCGTGGCAGCGCCTTTGGTGGTGACTGGTCATTTGATAAGGGCATTAAGTTTACCAACATTGGGGGAGACTACTGGATGGCAGAAAAAACCGTACACACCGGAAATGTGGGAGGTAGTTTCAAAATTGTAACCCAAACCAAAACCGGAACGGGCTGGGAGCGTCACACAATTTATCCGTTTGACATTACGGAAGACACAACAATTACCTATTATACAACCGGATTGAAAGAAACCTACACTGACCCTTTTACTGGGGCAAGTATTACCCGAGGTGATGACTGGAATCCGCTTGAACTTGCTAAAAATGGAGCATCGGATGTATTTGCAGTTCATTTCAGAGTTAATATGCAGGCTATTTATCCCTTTAAACCAACTCAGAATGTCGTTACCGTTCGGGGTTCATTCAATGGCTGGTCAGCAGCAGACACCCTGAAACCTGAAGTTCGTCATGATGATATCGGACCATCTCCTTTTGAAGCGGAAAAATATTTCTTCAGCAAAACTATTCTGATTCCCAAATCATCGGCAGGGGAGCAGAAGTACAAGTTTGTGTGGGGTAAGGGAACAACTACAAACTGGGAATCAATTTCTGATCGAACTTTTAACCTTTCAGGAGATACAACCCTTTACTGGAAGTGGTTTGATGGGTATGATGAGTGTTTCGGTTGCCCTGAGCCGGGTGTTAGACCTTTCGCTGTAAATTTTGAAGTGGATATGTTAAAAGCAATCAATACCAATGGTTTTGATAAATCAACTGATACCCTGATTGCCCGTATTGGTTTTCTTGGAACAGCAATGAAAACAGTTGATGTGAAATTGGTAACGCCATTTGCAGGCACACTTTTTACTGGCAGTACAGGTGTAGACAGCCTGTATACCGAACATGACCGGGTGGTTTTTTATCAGTATTACAAGAAAAATGCAGCAGGTGAGTTTGAAGAATTTTACTTTGATAATTACAATACTACGTATGGCTCTGCTGCGCCCAAATTCAGGAATTTCACTACGCCGGAGCAAGGAAATACAGCATACACAGAGGATCTTTTAGATGATGCAGTTTCAACACACCGTCAACCGTTTTTTAAGAATATGGATTCACTTGGCGTTGAAACAACCTTGACTTTGGAAGTCGGCCTTTGGCCTGCGTTGTTTTACACGACCTACCTGGATGGAAAATTATATTCAGCAGGCGGAGAGGCCTCCGTTATTGATGCATCAAACATCAGAGAATTGGGTATTTATGTAAACGGACCCGCAACCGGTGGTTGGGAACCTTGGGATCCTGATAAATTGGGGGAACCCAGAAAAATGAAAAGCCTTGGTTGTGGACTGTATTCAATTGAGTTAGCCTTCTCACCAAGTGCTAAAATCAGTCAGGAATTTAAACTCGGAATTGGTGGATTTGATAATGAAGCAGCAATTGGGATCAACCATGTTGTTAACCTGTTTCCTATTGCGACCAATTCAACTTTCGTTCAATTTGGGGATATTCATCCACTCAGATATGTGATAGATGAAAATAATTATTGGGATTTCATCGGATTCAAGGGTGCCAAAAATGGATACCCAGTTTATATTTGTACACGCCCTAAAACTGAAAATCTTGAAACGCCCCAACAGATAGCACTTTCTGCTTACCCCAACCCATTCAATCCGGCAACCTTGATTTCGTATTCCATTCCCCAAGCCGGGAAGGTGAGTCTGAAAGTTTTTGATTTGCTGGGAAGACAAGTTTCCATCCTCTCAGAAGAAATAAAACCTGCCGGCACGCACCAAATTCCATTTCGTGGCGATGATCTGGCATCGGGTATTTATATCGTAAGAATGGAATCAGGCAGCAAAACCGAATCAGTCAAGGTCATTTTATTAAAATAGTAGAGACGCGATTCATCGCGTCTCCGATCATGCATGACAATGCGTTAATCGCAAAGATGCCGGTAAAAACGCAAAGGAATTCAAAGCGTTGGGAGTTTTTGGTGTTAAACGCACAGTGGGAAACAACGTGATCGTAGAGACGGGTCTCAGACCCGTCTCCGCAATGAAAATGCAGGGTCTCAGACCCGTCTCCGTATTAAATTGATAATAAACCCAGATAGGGCAACCCTATGAAAAAGATGTTACCACTGTTCGTTCTTACCATTTTATCCGGACTGGTTTTCGCCGGAAATCCGCCCAAAAAAATGTTGCCAAAACTGGATAACGGTGAATCATCCAATGCGGTGCCAACCAATGTCCGGGCAAAAGTTAACGAATCGATTCTGATCGGAAATTCAGCGAATGCTTATGCATGGCAAGCTGCCGGAACGAATCAAATCTATTATGACGTAGCAAGCGGAACACTCGCGGTAACCAAACGCCGTGGAACACTTGATACTGCAATTCCATCCGGTTCAGGTCGTATTGTTAATCACATGTCAACAGATGCCGGTGCAACCTGGTCTGCTGGTTTGGAAGTTAACGGTACTCTTGCACAGGTATTTGGCCGTCACCCGAACGTTGCAATTCTTCCATCCGGTGAAATGATCACCCAGTGGGCTGAATTGTATCCTGCCGGTGCAGGTTTTCAGGCAATGGGAATGGCAACCAACAAGTTGTCAGACAACAGCCTTCTTTCCGCTTATCTTGACGTAGAAATCGTTGCTGAAATTGACGATGTCGCCGGAAATGATACAGTTGGATATAGCGTACCTGACGAAATTTTCGTAGATGAAAAGAACGGAACTTTCTATTTTGGTGGTGCTGCTGATGGTGCAACCAATACCGTTTATTTGTGGAAATCATCTAACAAGGGTGCTTCACATCAATTGGTAAAACTGTGGAAAGATGCTGAATTCGGTGGAATTTCTGCCGGTGGCAATCCTAGCCATGGTGACTTCTTTGGTGATTACGGAACCTATATTGCCAGCATTCTTCCAGATTCAGCCTATGCAGTAGCAAACGGACTGAGCTACGAAAATTATGCTCCTTATGTAGTCCGTTTCAAAAACGGATCCATTGTAGAAGAAGGATTTGTTAACGTAGCTGCCGCTTTTGCTTCAGCCGGAATTGACAGCTGGACCTATGAGTGGGATATGGTAACAGATAAAGACGGTAACTGGCACATGTTCATTCAAGGTTATCTTGACGGAACAGAAGCTACCAACCTGGGTATCTATGAATTATATTCAAAAACACCTGGTCTGACTGATCTCGGAATCAAAAAAGTTGCAGATATAACTTTGCTTTCTTTTGATTACGGAACTGATGCTCTCACAACCCTTGCAGATATTCATGCTTCACGTGATGCTGAAGGCAAGTATGTATTTGTGAAATATCTTGACTGGGATCCGACCGATGCACCTGAAACTTCAACAGAAGTTTTTGTAAGTGGCCGTGCTATTTCCAGCGAAGCATTTGTTACTCCAATTGCTACAAACGATAACGATCTTGCAGTTCAGTATTTTTCACAAGCTGCACCCCGTGTTTCTGCTAAAGGCGCTGGAGATGTTGCCGGAACTGCTAAGTTCCAGATCCACTCTTCATGGGTTGAGTACGGCGGAACTCCTGCTGCAGGTACTGCCGCTGCAAACGTTTACTATAACGGACCAACTCTTGATGTTGCTGAATATACAGGCGGTTCAACTCCTACTGATGCTAAACTGACCTTCGTTGTCAACACAGCATTTGTTCAGGATACCCTTTCTGCAAACCACACTGTATCATTACGTGGTACTGCTTTTGGTGGTGACTGGTCCTATGACAAGTCAGTTAAGCTGTCACATGTAGCTGGTGATTACTGGCAAGGTGAAGTTATGTGGCCAATCGGAACAAGCAGTGGCGGCGGTTTCAAAGTCGTTACCTCTTCTCCAACTGGTACAGGCTGGGATCGTCATCAGATCGGTGCAGCTCAAATTACCGGTGATGATACCTACCTCATCTATACAACTGGTCTTCCTGAAACCTACATCGATCCGTTTACCGGTGCTTCAGTAACCCGTGCTGATGACTGGGATCCGCTTGAAATCGCTAAAAAAGGTGCTACAGATGTATATGCAGTTCACTTCCGTGTTAACATGCAAGGAGTAACCGCATTCAAACCTGAAAACCATACAGTAACTGTACGTGGTGGCTTTAATGGCTGGTCTGCTGCAGATACTTTGAAAGCTGAATCCCGCCATGATGATATCGGACAAACTCCTTACGAAGCAGAAAAATACTTCTTCAGCAAGACTGTTCTGATTCCTAAGGCATCTGCTGGTGTTCTGAAATACAAATTTGTATGGAGTGATGCTGGTGGAGTTTCCACTAACTGGGAAGATAAGATCAGTGACAGACCTTTCACTCTTGCTGCTGATACTACACTTGGTTGGGTTTGGTTCGACAACGTAGTTCCTCCAAAAGGAACTGGTGACAAACCTTTCAAAGTTTCCTTTACAGTTGACATGGAAAAAGCAATCAATACCAATGGTTTTGATAAATCAAAAGATACCCTTATTGCCCGTATCGGCTTTATGGGAACAGGATTTACGACTGTTGATGCCAAGCTGGAAACTCCGTTCGCAGGAACTGAATTTACTGGTGAAACAGGTTTGGATAGCTTGAAAACTGAATTTAACAGAGTTGTAATGTATCAATATTACAAGAAAAATGCTGACGGTGAATTTGAAGAATTCTATTTTGATAACTTCAATACCGCTGAAGGTGCTTCTGCTCCTAAATTCCGTAAACTGACTATTCCTGCTTCAGGAAATACTGTTTCTACAGAAGATATTCTGAACGATGCTGTTTCTACACACCGTCAGCCTTTCTTCAAAAATACAAGCAAACTTGGTGTTGCAACTACCTTCACTCTTGAAGTTAACCTGTTACCTGCTTACCTGCTCGTTGAACACCTCGGTGGTTCATTGAACGATATTCAGGGTGGTGCTTTAATCGTTGATGCTTCTAACATCAGAACTCTTGATCTGTATGTTAACGGTCCTGCAACTGGTAGCTGGGGTCCTTGGAATGCTGTAGGTCTTGGCGAAACCCGCAAAGCAACCTATAAAGGTCAGGGATTATATACCTGGACAGTTGATTATACCGCTGATGCTATCATCAGTCAGGAATTCAAATTGGGTATTGGTGGTGCTGATAACGAAGCTGGCTTCGGTAACAACCACATGGCCAACTTGTTCCCAACTGCAACCAATAATACATCTGTACAGTTTGGTGACATCCAACCATCCCGTTACAAAGTTGACGAAAACAACTACTGGAATTTTGCAACCCAAACCGGTTACAAAAACGGTCTTCCTTGGACTGCCCTCAGTGTTGATGGAAGCAAAGCTGCTACTTTCGCATTGTTGCAAAACTATCCGAACCCATTCAACCCATCTACAATGATTCCTTTCACTGTAGCTGCTGCTGGTAATGTAAACTTTGCTGTTTACAATATCATGGGTCAGGAAGTTTCTTCATTCTCATACACAGCTCACGCTGCTGGTCTGCATCAGGTTAATTTCAGTGCTGATAACTTAGCTACTGGAACTTATCTGGTTAAAATGACTGCCGGTTCCAACACGAAGACCATTAAAATGGTATTCATGAAGTAATCAGCTTCATTTGGATTATATCCGAAAAGGGTTGGCGTTACTGCCAACCCTTTTTTTTTCGTAAAACCGGAACTGGGTTTTTATGGTCAGATTCCTTCTGAATTTGCTGCTGCCTGCCTTCTTTTTTCTTTCCTGTTCGTCCCGTTCAGATCACACCATTACGATTTGGGCACATTTTGATCCTCCCGAAAAAAAACTCGTACAAAAACAAATTAATCAGTTTGCTGCGGAAAACCCTGATTGGGATTTCAAATTGATGACCTTTTCGGCGCAGGAAATAAAAACTCTTTACCCTCTTGCTGTTATTGGTGGAAGCGGACCTTCAATTTTGTACGGATCAACAACTGAAACCGGACAATTGTCTGAACTCAATGTTCTTGAACCGCTTGAGACCCTGTTTGATTCAACTTTTCTTGCTGGTTTTACAAACCTGTCACTGAATCCGGTTGAACCACTGAAAAATCAGACCACTGGTCAAATTCATTTGTATCAAGTTACAGATCAGATTGTTAATCAGGTTTTTATTTTATACAATAAAGAATTGATTTCAATGCCTGAAGATTCAGCCAACCACCCAAAACGATTTTCAATTTCCTATTTTAATGAAATTTATCTTTCAAAATCCGACAGTATCGATTACGATCTGGTTTGGGATTATAACAACCCAATTGTCTATTACCATTTTTTATCAGGGTTTGGTGGTCAGTTAATAGATCAGTATAATCAGCCCCAATTAGATTCTCCGGCTGCTGTTGCGATGCTAAGTTCACTCAGAGAATTAACTGAAAAGGGATTGAACCTTCCCTTAGAAAGTAACAATGAACAGGCACGTCTTTTATTTCGCCACCAAAAGGCGCCTATGCTTATTGACGGGCTTTTTAAAGTGAAGGAATTTGAAAATGCCGGATTGAAAATTGGTATTGCAAGAATTCCTGCTCTTGGTTCACGATCGGGGATGCCAAAACCCTTTGTTTCCGGCAACGGTTACTCAATAAATCCAGTTTTATCTGCCACACAAAAGAAGATGGCCTCGAAACTTATCACATACCTTTGCACGAAAAAAAATCAGCTTGAACGTGTCAGAATCAGTTTTAATTTGCCTTTGCGAACTGATGCGTTAACTGATTCTTCAGTTCAGAATAATCAGCTTTTCAAAAATTTACTAAGCCAGGTTTTGGATGGTACACCCCAACCTTCAACGCCTGAATCAAAACTGACTCTGCAGGTGTTGTCCTCAGGTTACCAGGAATTTTTAAAGGATAGAACCCTTTCCCCTGAAAAAGCAGCCAGGGAAATGCAGACTGAAGCGCTGAATCAAATCAGAAACATCAGAAAATGAAAAAACTAAACTATTCTCCTGGCAGGACTGAAAACGAAGCCTGGCGGTTTGTTGCCCCGGCTCTTCTTGTTACACTGGCTGTAATTCTGATACCGTTTTTGTACAACATTATCATCAGTTTTTCAGACATGAATCTCTCGACCTTTTATCGTTGGAAAATGCTGGGGTTCACCAATTATTTTGACATATTTTCCGATTCCTTTTTTTGGTATTTATTACTGAAAACCCTTCTCTGGACCAGTATTAATCTTGTTATTTTAGTAACTGCCGGTATATTGCTGGCTGTTCTGCTTAATGAAAAATTACCTGGAAGTGCATTTTTCAAAATTCTGTTCATTTTACCGTGGGCAGTTCCGCAATACCTGACGGCTCTGGTTTGGAAGGGAATTTTTAATTATGAAACAGGTCCGGTCAATTTATTTCTTGGAAAGCTGGGCATTGAACCTGTGATGTGGCTCGGAAGTGAGTGGGGAGCATTCTGGGCAACATTGGTGACCAATGTGTGGTTGGGTCTGCCGTTTTTTATTGTTGTCGTTCTGGCCGGACTTCAAACTATTCCACGAAATTTATATGAGGCGGCAGAACTTGATGGCGCCGGTTTCTGGTTTTTGTTCAGAAAAGTTACACTTCCACTGCTTAAACCGGTCTTGGTTCCTGCAATTATGCTTTCTGGTATCTGGACTTTCAATAATCTCAATGTAATTTGGTTGGTTACAGACGGTGGTTACCCCTCAGATCAAACTCATATTCTGGTAAGCTGGGTTTATAAAGCCGGACTAAGCTATTTCAGGATAGGCTATGCTGCAGCTTATGGAATCATCATTATGCTGGTTTTATTATTCTTTTCATGGCAATATATATACAAATCAAAAACACTTGAGAACGTCTTTGAGTAACGATAGATCGGTAAAAAAACAGAAAAGTATAAAAACAATAGGTATCTACCTGATACTTTTTCTATTCTCATTTTGGACTGTTTTCCCACTCTGGCATATTTTTAAATTATCAGTGGGGCAGGCCGATCTCAATTTTACTACTGATCTTAGTTTTTTCCCCTCTGCCTGGTCGTTAAAATCATACCGGAATATTTTCATTGAAGTTCCCTTTCTTCAGTGGATTGGGAATTCACTTCTGGTTTCATCAACTGTCACGTTAACCGGTTTGTCATTGGCTTCATTTGCAGGTTATGGATTCAGCCGGTTCAAATTCAAGTGGCGGAAAAGTCTTCTTTTTGGGATGATAGCAACTCAAATGTTTCCTGTTACTTTGATTTTGCTTCCACTTTTTGTTTTGCTGGTTAAACTAAATCTGAACGATACTTTTTTTGCATTATCTATCGGTTACTCAGCTCTGGTTTTGCCATTTTGTATCTGGCAAATGAAAACTTATTACGACACCGTACCACGTTCAATGGAAGAAGCTGCCTGGATTGATGGTTCATCACATTGGGTCACTTTTTACCGGATTGTATTGCCCCAGATAACCCCGGCTCTTGTTGTTGTGGGGCTTTTCAGTTTTATTTCGGCCTGGGGAGAAATCATGATGGCTTCGGTCATCATCCAGAATCCTGATTTATACACCTTACCACTTGGCTTGAAATCAATCCAAACCGGTTCACCTGATGATATCGGACTGTTTGCTGCCGGCTCAGTTATTGTTACAGTTCCGGTTGTCATCCTTTTCATTTTACTAAACCGGGTCTTGATTTCAGGGTTCACTCCAGGCGGTTTTTATTCTTTCAGAGTTTCAACAGGAAAAGACTAACACTTTATGCCAACCCAACCCAGATTAACAGATCTGATTCCACAACTTCCACTTAAATTGAAGGCAGCCAAAGTTGTTGAAGGGTACATTACCGGAATCCATTCTTCACCTTTCAGAGGATTTTCAGCCGAATTTGAACAATACCGAACCTACCAGCATGGAGATGATCTCAGATATTTTGACTGGAAGGTGTGGGCAAAGAATGAAAAAAAGGTCATCCGTCAATATTCTGAAGAGACCAATCTCAGGTGCTCCATTGTTCTGGATTGTTCTTCAAGTATGGGTTTCCCGGAAGAGCATCCTTCCAAATGGGAATTTGCCAGGGTTTTAGCAGCTAGTTTAATTCATCTTCTGATCAGGCAGCGTGATGCAGCCGGTTTGATTGCGGTTTCAGATGAAGTTGTCCTTCATCGAGTTCCACGGGGTGTTTCCTGGTATGAAAGTGATCTTTTTAACCAATTGGAAAAATTGTCTCAAAACTCAAAGACAAAGTTGAATACTGGGCTCGAACTGGCCGCCAGTATTCATTCACGTCGGGGGTTGGTCATTGTCATTTCTGATTTTATGCAGGATATGGATGAGTGGATGTCAGGTTTCAGATTACTATCCTCTCAGAAAAATGATATCATAGCCCTTCAGATCCTTCACGACCGGGAATTATCACTTAAAGCTGTTACAGACGTTTTACTTGAAGACAGCGAAACCGGTGATCGACTTGAAACCAATTTCCAGCAAATCAGGCAATCTTACTCAACTGCAGTTACCAAATGGCAATCTGATCTGACAACTTTTTTTAGAAATAACGGAATTCAATTCCTTTCTGCAAAAACAAGTGAACCTTTTGCGGTTGTATTAAAAGAAGTTCTGCAAAATCGGGCAGGGAAAAGATGAATTGGTGGTAGGTGATACGTGGTACGTGGTAGGCTATACGTGTGAATATCATTATTTGGAAATAAAACCAGGTTTTTTAAACATGAAACCGAAAATCAAAATTAATAACAGATCAAAGGAAGACAGATGAAAAAAATCACAATTCTGATGAACTTTTTATTAAGCCTTGTCCTGATGGCAGGATGTATGAAGGAGAAAAGAGAAATGATTACTCTGGATCTTGGCGGAACATGGAAATTTAAAATTTATTCAACCGGAACGGGTGAGCAGAAAAACTGGCATCTTCCTGAAACTGATCATTCGAAATGGGATTCAGTAAAGGTTCCTGAGAATTGGGATTCCTACGGAATTGAGACCTATGATGGAGTTGCCTGGTTCTGGCGGGAATTTACCCTTCCTGAAACCAAAGAAAAACTTGCCATTGTATTTGATGCGGTCGATGATGATGCGGTAGTTTTTATCAACGGGACAAAAATTGGAAGTCATGACGGATGGGGACGTAAATTTTATTTTGATATTTCATCTGTTGTAAAACCCGGCTTGAACACGATTGCAGTCAGAGTGAATGATATTGAAGGTCCCGGCGGCATCAATAAACCAGTTTTTATTCGTTCTTATGAAAATGATGCTGACCTGATGAAAGGTCCGCTTGCGGATTCATTGGCGCCAAAACCACCGGATTGGGCTAAAAATGCTGTTATTTACGAAATATTTGTACGGGATTTCAGCAAGGAAGGAACCTTTAAAGGTGTTGAAGCCGGATTGCCAAGATTAAAAGAACTGGGTGCTGATATTTTATGGCTGATGCCCATTCATGAAATCGGTTTACAAAAGAGAAAAGGAAAGTTTGGAAGTCCGTATTCAGTTAAGGATTATTACAGTATCAATAAAGATTTTGGCACTGCAGAAGACCTGAAATCTTTGGTGAATGCTGCTCATAAACTGAATATGAAGGTGATCATTGACATTGTGGTTAACCACACGAGCTGGGATTCGAAGTTGATTCTGGAACATCCTGAGTGGTTTTCTCAAGACTCAACCGGAAAAATATTACCTCCGGTAGCTGACTGGTGGGATGTCGCCGACTTGAATTATGATTTGCCGGAGGTGCAGAACTATATGACGACCATGCTTTCGTGGTGGATAAAAGAATATGATCTTGACGGATTCAGGTGTGATGTGGCCGAAATGGTTCCAAACAGTTTCTGGTCATCAGCAATCAGCGAAGTTCAAAAAATAAAACCAACTTTCTGGCTGGCAGAAGGGTCTACACCTGATCTTCACATGGCGGGTTTTCATGCAACTTATTCATGGACGGTTTATGATAAATTGCTACCCATTTTCACAGGAAAAGATTCAGCAGGTGTGATTTACAGAATGCTGAGTAATGAGAAACTTGAATATCCAAAGCAGGCTTTGCGACTCCGGTTCAGTGAAAATCATGACAAATATCCGCAGCAGACCGTTTTTGGAGAACGGGAAAGTCAGGTTGCTACGTTTTTAACCTGGATGCTTCCGGGAATACCCATGATTTATAATGGAATGGAAGTTGGGAACACAACCCGGCTCGATTTATTTGAAAAAATACCCGTAAACTGGGGAAATGAACCGTCACTTCATCCTTTTTCGGTCTTATACAAAAATCTGAAGTCCGTCAGAAAAGAATTTCCCTATCTTGAAACGGTACCCGTCGTTGGGATTCCCACAGGTGATACTCAGGTTTTATGTTTCAGCAGAAAAAATCCGTGGACCGATCAGAAAGTCATTGCAGTGATGAATTTTTCAAAAGAGCTGAAAACGATTCCGTTCAAAATAGCCGGGCCTGGCAGGTTAAACGGACTTACCGGTGATGGAAAGCAGTTAACGATTCCACCGTTTGGTTTTGATTATTTTGTAACAGAATGACGGAGTTATTTACACCATTCAGCCTTTCAGAATATCGTTCCTTTTTGAACTCATCCTGGGGAACTGAAATTTTGATTTTTGATGAGTTGGATTCTACCAGCAACCATCTGAAAAACCTGCCCGACTTTAATTCTGGCACCGTAATTCTGGCTGAGACCCAAACAGCCGGCAGAGGTCGTCTTGGCCGTAAATGGGCAGATGAAAAAGGTTCAAACCTGTTATTCAGCATCGGATGGAAAGTCCAGACAGGTTCTGTTTCAATTCCTTTAACGCCTCTGATCACAGCACTGGCAATCAGAGATGCCGTTCAGCCTCTGACCACAGACATGAAAATTAAATGGCCGAATGATTTGTTGCTTGACGGTAAGAAATCAGGGGGAATTCTGGTCGAAGCCCGGACGACAGGTGACCAGATGAATCTGATTATTGGCGTCGGGTTAAACATCAACCAGACTGAATTCCCATCCTGGCTCGATATTCCGGTCTCAAGTCTTCGCCTCCAGACAGGCAAAACCGTTTCGCGTGAATGGGTTCTTGCTTCGGTAATGAATAAATTGCAGGAGTATCTGACCCGACTCAGAATAAATAAGACCTCCGATTTGCTGGTTCGTTACCGTCAATGTTGTGACACCCTTGGCAAACAAATCAGTTTCAACTTAAAAGATGAATTTCATTCAGGACTTGCAGTTGATATTGCTCAGGATGGATCTTTGCGTATCAACGTAAACGGTGAAATACTCTCTTTTCAGGGGAATGAAATCTCGCATATCAGGAATCAATCATGAATTATTTACTTGCAATCGACATCGGAAACACAAACACAGTTGTTGGCGTCATGGATGAAGGACGGGTTCTCGTCAGCTGGCGGGTGACAACGGGCAATCTGCAGACAGAAGATGAACTGGGAATGCTGATTCTTTCGTTTCTGCAAAACTCGGGCTTCCCGATTCATGATATAAAATCGATTGGGATTTGCTCTGTTGTTCCTGATGTCACCATTATTTATCAGAACATTTCACGTAAATATTTCCACAAAGAACCGTTTACTATTGGGTCAAATTTGAATCTGGGAATCAAGATTTTATATGAGGATCCGAATGCCGTTGGTGCAGATCGTTTGGCAAATGTAATTGCAGCTTTTTCACGTTATGGCGGACCTGGAATTGTGATTGATTTTGGAACTGCGACTACTTTTGATGTTTATGATGAGTCATGTAACTATCTGGGTGGTGTGATCACGCCGGGGATTGAAACCAGTGCCATGGCACTTCACCGCCGTGCAGCCAAGTTGCCAAGAATTGAACTGACCTTACCTGATAAAGTAATTGCTACCAATACAACCGCCAGTATGCAGATTGGAATTTTGCTCGGAGCTTTGGCATCCATGGAAGGTATTATTTCAAAAATTGAAAATGAACTTGGTAAAAAGACCGTTCTCACCCTCACAGGCGGATTCGGGAAATTTGTACAGGAACATTCGTCACTTACTTTTAATCTTCGGCCCGATCTTGTTCTTGAAGGAATCTGGGAAGTCGGTATAAAAACAAAGTTGTTTTAATTCTAACTAAAAACCATGGATGAGCTTCGCAGAACTTCGTTAGCCGGATCCCCGACGGTGGTCGGGGCAGGCTAAGTCCGGGATGACATCTTTTTTCTTTTTTAATCAGATACCCCGTTGCTTGAAGCTGGGTTATTCATTTATAATTTTTTGAGGTATTTTTTGAGTTTATATCCAAATTGTCCGAAATGCAAATCTGAACATACTTACCACGATGGCATGATGCTGGTCTGCCCCGAATGCGGGAATGAATGGCCTGAAGCGGGAGAAAAAACAGAAGCCACCGAAACTGGTGGTGTCCGTGACTGTTTCGGGACGGTTTTAGCAACCGGCGATACCGTTTCGGTGATCAAAGATCTGAAGGTAAAAGGTTATGCTACTGCAATCAAAGCAGGGACAAAAGTTAAAAATATCAGGCTGACCGAAGGGGATCACCCGATAGATTGCAAAATTGAAGGATTTGGTGCCATGCAGTTGAAGGCCGAATTTGTCAAAAAGGTCTAATTTTAGGGCACCACTAAAAACCTTCTTATTTTCCTTATAATGGATGAGCTTCGCAGAACTGCGTTAACCCAATCAAGTTGAGGATGACATTGTTGAGGTTTTTAGGAGTGCCCTTTACTTTTCCACCCACTTCCAGCCGGTGAATTCGCCGGTTTCGATATTGAAAATGTCGGTGATTTCGAGTCCGTTGGTCAGATGAACGGTTGGGATTCCGGCGAGACGTGATCCTTTTACATTATTTGGGTTGTCATCAATAAAAATGACTTCGTCCGGTTTCAGATTCTGATCTGCGAGTACGTGTTCATAAATTGCAACGTCCGGTTTTCGCAAATGTACCTCAAATGAGTAATACATTTTATTAAAAAGAACCGAAAGATCCTTCAAACCAAATGTATCATGAACATACCGGTTGAAAAATTCAATGTGAATTGAGTTGGTGTTACTGAGTAAAAAAGTCGGATAAAAGGATTTTACTTTTTCAAGCAGGGGGATTCTTTCAGGCGGAATATCCTTGATCATAATGTTCCATGCATGATCAAACTCTGTATCTGAAACCCAATGGTTGAGTCTTTCTCTGATCTGGTTCCGAAATTCACTGTCTGCTATCAAACCCATTTCATATTGATCGAAAATATCCATTTGAGAGTGGAATGAAAAGTGATCTTTGAACTGGTCGAAACCGTACTCATGAAAGGTTTTCACCGTTTCGTTATAATCAATATTGACAATAACTCCACCGAGATCGAAAATAATTGCTTTCAGCATGAAAAATCCTGTTTTTAAGGGCACAAAACTAAGGAAACAATTCTTCAGAACCAATTGAAACGGTTTTGCTGAAAGGGAAGCAGCAGATGGATTTGGTCGTCAGGTTGAGTTTAAGTTGCCCTGCCCGTAACTTTAAGTCCTTTACTTTTAAAGCCATTATGAAAAAAATCTCTTTGTTGCTAGCTGTAAGTTTGCTGATGGTTCAGGGGTGTTCCTGGTTTGAACCTTCTATTACCATCGTTTTTACCCACAATACCAACGGATTTCTCGAAGATTGTGGTTGTTCCGGACATAAATATGGTGGACTTCACCGCCGGTCAGCAGTTTTTACAACGGTTGCCGAAAATGATCCGGAGGCGTTATATCTCGATGCAGGTGATGTGATTTCGACTTATTCCCGTTTTCCTTTGAAAGATCAGTATGTAACTGAAATCATGAAACGTCTCAGATACACCGCAATTGGTGTAGGTGATCAGGAGTTTGTGAACGGATTTCAGTTTTATGAGGATCATTTCAAAGGTTTACCCATGATCAGCAGCAACATGCCTGATGCGGGGAAATCGGGTGAAATCATCAAACGAAAAAATGTTCAGATTGCCATTATCAGTCTGCTGAATCCTGCTTTTACAACTTCACTTGCTGATTCCATTCAATTTTCACTGGATATCATTCCGCCAAAAATTGTTCTGAAGCAACTGATCGAAAAATTCAAACTTGAGAATATTCCGAATATCGTTTTGCTTTCACAACTTGGCCTTGAAAAAGACAAAGAACTTGCCGCTGAATTTCCGGAACTGTCTCTGATTATATCGGGGCATGATCAGGATCCGAAAGACTCCCTATGGGTTGTGAATGAAACGCCAATTGTTCAGGCCGGACCTGATGGTGAACGGGTTGGGATTCTGGAAGGGAAGTTTCTTTCAGGAAAATATGTGATCAAACAGTTTAACCGCATTTTGCTGGATTCGACGATTCTTGCAGATTCTCTGATTTATGCCAAAATCAGGAGGTATCATGCTGAAACTGATTCAACATTTGGTCAGGTTGAAACGAAAATCCTGCCGGATAATCCGTCAAAAACAGAATGTATGAGTTGTCATCAGGATGTATATGACCGGTGGCTGAAAACACCCCACGCACACGCATGGGAAACCCTGGTTCAGGCAGGAATTGAAAAAGATCCGGATTGTCAGCCGTGTCACTCGACAAATTATGGCGAAACAGTCGGATTCAGAGCCACAAATTTTACGATGAAATGGGCAACGGTAAACTGTCAGCAGTGTCACACCGCCCATGTTGAACCCGGTGCGAAAAAGTGTATCGTGACGGCATCAAAGAATACAGAAAAAGATTGTGCAACTTGCCACACGTCACACCGGAGTCCCAATTTTGATTATAAAACCTATCTGCAGAAGGTTCACTGAGGAGTTTTGAATGATTCAGTCCGCATTGAAAAAAGTAATTGAAGGTCACCATCTTACCCGCGAAGAATCGTATCAGGTGATGCATGATATTATGGATGGAAAGGCCTTGCCAACACAAATTGCCGGGTATCTCGTTGCCCTTCGGATGAAGGGTGAAGTTGTAGATGAAATTGTGGGTTCTGCCCAGGCGATGCGGGATTTTGCAACCATCGTCAAACCGGCTTCTTTGAACCTGACCGATACCTGCGGAACCGGTGGGGATGCATCTGGGACGTTCAATATTTCAACCGCAGCAGCTTTTGTTGCAGCGGCAGCCGGCGTTAAAGTTGCCAAACACGGGAATCGGGCAGTTTCCAGCCAATCAGGAAGTGCAGATGTTCTTCAGTCTTTGGGAATTAATATTTCATTGACGGCTGATCAGATGGCTTCGTGTGTTGATGAAGTCGGAATCGGATTTCTTTTCGCACAGACTTTGCATCCGGCCATGAAAAATGCAATCGGACCCCGTCGTGAACTGGCAGTCAGAACCATTTTTAATATGCTGGGTCCGCTCACAAATCCTGCAAAAGCTAAGCGTCAGGTAATCGGTGTATTTCATCCGGGACTGACCGAATTATTTGCTGAAGTTCTTAAGGAAATGGGTTCTGAACATGTTCTGGTTGTTCATGGCATTGGTGGCTACGATGAATATTCGGTCGTGGGCGCCACTCAGGTAACTGAACTGAAAAACGGAGATATCAGAACTTACCGGGTGAATCCGATCGAATTTGGGCTCCGTGAGCAAAAACATGAAGATTTGCTGGGTGGTACTCCTGAAGAAAACGCCAAAATTATTCTGGATATTTTTTCAGGAAAGGAAACCGGAGCACCCCGTGCTGTTGTTTCAGTCAATGCCGGTGCTGCAATTTATGTTAGCGGACTTGCAGAAACCCACTTTGCCGGTTATGAACTTGCTGAACAGGCAATTTCAGAAGGGAAAGCCTGGGAAATTCTGGAGAATTTGTCATCATTCACAAAAAAGTTTACAAGCTAAACAACCCGTCTTAAGAGGAAAAATGAATATCTACATCATTGATGCCATCCTTCCGGAAGAAATGTCGGAAGGTTTTCTTTCTCTGATTCCGTTTCAGCGGGCACGGGTCGGGCAATTAATGTCTGATCGGAAATTGCTTGGTTACAGTTTAGCTGCTGACCGTTCAAAATTATGGATTACCCTTTCTGCAGATTCCCGTGAAGAAGCCCGGGTAATTTTAAAAACCTTTCCCCTTTTTCCCTGGATGACCTGTACCATTCATGAACTTGCGTTCCATCATACCAGTCAGAGTTTGCTGCCGGAAATTTCGCAGAATTGAGGAATTAGTAGGTAGTAGGTAGTAGGTAGTAGGTAGTAGGTAGTAGGTAGTAGGTAGTAAAAATTAGATATGAAATTTAGAAACAACAATTCAAAATTTAAAATGCACAATTTATAATTTCCGTCGCAATTCTACTGCCTACTGTCTACTATATGCTAAACTTCCAGTCCCGCCTTTTTGTTATCTTTCCGTTAATTTCCACCCAGAGTTTCTGCCATTTGCCTTCCTTTCCTTAACTTTGAGGAAAATTTTCAGGAAAATCTTACTTTGCTTCCAATTTCAACCCTGATTCAAATGGCAAAATGGTTTGCTCCGGGACTCAAACTCGAGCAATCGGGTCCGTTTCTAGAGCTGGCCGCAAAATATGGTCAGCCGGCAGAATCGGCCATGCCGACTGAACTGCTGAGTCTTGGCCTGAAAATGTTTGCCCGCGGACTTTACACATCACTCATTTATCAAACCCGAACCAACTGGAAATGGCCTTACTGGCTTGAACGCCAATCCAATCCGAATGATCCTGCTTTTCAATCGATTGCACATCTGGTGATCAACCAAAACCGGGTTTTCAGAAACTGGACTTTACTGGGTCTGCCAGATCATGAATCCCGGCTGGTCGTTGACCCGGCAATGATGCTCACGCCGTTGAAAGATGGATATTCCATTGAATTCTGGATTCAGGAAGGAATTGAGTTATCTCCCATTTTCAAAGGGGAAGAAAATCCTGCAGATTTCGTCCATAACCGGTTTCCATTTTTGAGGCGTCAGGCTGAATTTGAAACGGGAATTACCATCCGCCAAAATATTTTTGTGAGTACGTTTTCTGGGTTGGATTTCGGGTTTACACGACTCAAAATCAGGAATACCTCACCAAAATCACAATCTGTTAAAATCTGGATGTCCATTCGACCTTACAATCCAGAAGGAATTGCACCGGTTCATCATTTAAAATTTAATCCTGATCAGAGAACCTGGTGGACAGAAAATGCTCCTGTTGCTGTTTTGCTGCAATCACCCGCCTCTGTGTTTTGCGGAAATGCAGAAGAAGGCGATGTCTGGCTGATGAACCGCCATAAAAAAAATGTAGAAGAAACCCGTTGTCCGGCCGGACTTGCTTCATCAGCATCAGTTTTTAACCTGACTATTGCACCGGGAGCCACAGAAAATCTGGATTTTTCGTTTCCGCTTAATCAGGATAAAGAGTTAAATACCCTGGACTGGAATGACAAGGCTTTTTTCAATTATGGAAGGGCAAAAAGCCGGTTTTATTACCGCTGGAACCGGAAGTGGGAAAGAAAACTGGATATCCAGATTCCTGATGAGGAATTAAACAGACTCACAGCATCCTGTCTGACCAATCAATCCATCTTTTGTCTTGGGAAAAGTCTTTCTCCCGGCTACCTTATTTATGATGATTTTTGGTTCCGTGATGCAGCCTTTTTAGGGCACATGCTTTTAAAATCGGGGCAATTTGAATCCGTCAGAGAAATCATCCGACATTTTCCTGATCATCAGAAAGGCGACGGATTTTTTCAGAGTCAGGAAGGGGAGTGGGATTCGAACGGACAGGTTTTGTGGCTCGTGAATCAGTACTGGAAATATACCCGGGATGAAAATTTGCTGCATGAACTTTATCCGTCGCTTGTTGCCGGTGCAAAATGGATCCAGAAAAAGCGAAACCAGAATTCCGATTCTGAAGTAAAGGGAATGCTTCCTGCCGGATTCAGTGCAGAACATTTTGGGGCAAACGATTACTATTTCTGGGATAATTTCTGGAGTCTTGCGGGACTGGAAGCTTTATCAGAACTGGCATACGATCTGAATTATAAGAATACAAAAACCTGGCTTGAACCAGAAAAAAACGCCTATCGGGAACGACTTTCCGATCTGGTCAGAAAATCGATGAAAACGAATGATGGCGTTTTGTCAGCGTCACCAAAACGTGGTTTTGATGGCGGTGCAATCGGAAATGTGGTCACCGCCTATCCGCTTCAACTTGAAGGATTTGAAGAACCCGCTTTTTCAACTTCAGAAAGATTACTGGCTGATTTTGGAATGAACGGGTTGTTTTACCATCCGGTAGCCCATACCGGAATCAATATTTACCTGACTTTGCAACTGCTTCATTGTCAGATTTATCAGCGCCGGACTGATTTCTGGGTTGATCTGGAGAAAATAGCAAAATTGGCAAGTCCGACCGGAACCTGGCCGGAGGCGCTTCATCCGCAATTATTGGGTGGTGTGATGGGTGAAGGTCATCACGGTTGGGCAAATGCAGAATGGGCTTCGATCATCCGGGATGCACTGGTTTGTGACTGGAACGGTGAACTTTGGGTAACGCCCGCTTTGAATCCGGTTTGGTTGGAAACCCCCGGTTACCTTAAAATAAAAGATACTGCAACACCTTTTGGGAAACTCTCGTTTGAGTTAATCTGGGATGAAAATCAGATTGTGCTGAACTGGAATCCTGACCTTCACTCGAAACCAAAAAAGATTTTCTGGTGGCTTCCTGAGAAGGATGAGGCGGTTGAGTTGGGAATGGAGAAAAGTAGTTACAAGTTACAAGTGGTAGGTGGTAAGTGAACAATTGCAGAAGCTCAATGGAATTCGTATTGGCAATATCAATATTGTAGGTCAATACCATTGTTCGCCGGTTAAAAGAGCAAACAATCTTTCATCCAGTCCTTGAAATTCTGAATTGAAAATGCTTTTCAACCACAGAAAATACAGAACACGCAGAAAAATTCATTTCAAACAGGGATATTTAGGATAGGAATTTAAAATCCTGCACATCCTTTAATCCTGCTAATCCTGATTCAGACAGGGGTTTAACTTGGTTCAAAGTCCTGATGACTACTTCTTGGTAAAACATTAGGCTCTCTCCCAACCTATCCCCCTTACTCCAACAATCCTTCCTCTTCACTTTCTTCCGGAACTGAAATTGTATCCTGAATGGCAGGCTGTAAAAATCCTGCTGCCGGACCTGTTAGTTTGAAAGCTGAGAAATTCAGGTTTCCAACTGAACCTTCCGGAATATGTTTATAGGCTTCCATTTTTCTGGCAATAAAGGTCATGGTTTCAAGAATGGATGGTTTCAATGTTTCGCCGTCAAACCGTTTGTAAAACCGTTTTGGTGACGGAACCAAAGCTGCCAGATACAAACTTTCCTCCAG
>Ga0209460_1000923_pt1 | contig 20849 bp, 21 predicted proteins | sample EBPBio132013_DNA_FD_185868 | JGI IMG/M metagenome (GOLD analysis project Ga0209460, IMG submission 185868) | Wastewater treatment Type I Accumulibacter community from EBPR Bioreactor in Madison, WI, USA - Reactor 2_5/13/2013_ DNA (SPAdes)... | ecosystem: Engineered > Bioreactor > EBPR >... | reverse complement strand
GCGCCTTATGACGACTATTGGACCGAGTTATGCCGTCCATATCAGTCGGGCCAGATGTGCAGCGAACGTCCCGACGGGGTATGTCCCACATTTCCACCGGCGCGTGTACCCGGCGAGTGGGAACCGGGAGCATTACCAACGGAAAGTGACGATCTCCTTTTTCCGATTGAGGGAGGGATAAGGATCATCTCGCATCCGCTCACGGGCAGGGGCGGACCCACAAGAGGCCCGACGATCATCAGAGTCGAGCCTGTTCGTGTCCAGCAGTGACATCCTATCCGCCGAAGGGAAATGAGGAGACTCTAAGATGACTTACCGAGTTACAAGCGGCAGGATTGTGATCGCAATGGTGTGTGGCCTGCTTCTACTGCTGACTGCCAATGGGCTGGCGGCGCAGGAGGCGACCGAAGTGCCAGCAGCGCCGGTCATCGTTACCTCCGAGCCGTTCGAGGTAACGTTCGGTGCTGGCCCGTTCGACCTGCTGCAACCAGCAGAGGGATTGGCCGACCTATCCAGCTACCGCGCGACACTGACCGTCTCATTTGAGGGTACGAACGCGGGTGCGGCACAAGCGTGGGCGCGGACGTACACCCTAACCGTCACAGGAGACCCGCCCGCTCGCCAGCTTACCATCGAAGGGGCAGGAGATGAGGCCGGACAGATCTACATGGCCGAGATCAGCGGCACGCATTATGAGCAGCAAGAAGGCGAGTCGTGCTTCGGCTCTCCCACCCAAGCGGGTAACACCCTCGCCGAAACATGGGAACTCGCCGCGCTGCTCGACAGCGTGATCGGCGCGGATGAGGCGGGGAGCGAAGCCGTCAACGGCATCCCATCCAGCCACTACACCTTCAATCAGAGCGCGTTAGGGTTGTCGGATCGTGTCGAAGCCAGCGGCGAATTGTGGATCGCCTCCGACGGCGGCTACCTTGTTCGCTATACGCTGACGACGACCGGCGGCGCGGCTTATTTTGGCGAGGGTATTGATGGGACACTCACATGGGACTACCAGATCAACGATGTTGGCTCACCATTGGTCATCGAACTGCCGGCAGACTGCCCGCCAGCGATGCTTGATTTCCCGATGCTGCCCGATGCCGCCGATGTTATCCAATCCCCCGGTGTGACTTCCTATAACACGCTTACCAATTTAGACGATACGCTGGCGTTCTATCAGGAACAGGTTTCCGCGCTGGGTGGGCAGCCGGTCGACGCACCTTTGTTCACCCACTCTGCTGTTTTCTTTGGCTTTACCCTCGACAATCAATCCATCCTAATGGTGGCAAAGTCCGACTTAGCCGGCACGATGATCGACCTGTATCAACTGAGCGATTCAGCGCCGTTGGCGATTTTGGCGGAAGTGCCGGATGAGGGTGGCTCACAACCCGAACCCACCGCAGCCAGCAGCGCGATAGCTGCCTGTGAACCCGGAACAAGCAGTGTCCCCGTCACCGCCGACGCGACCTCCATACAGGATATGGGCGTGGCGATCTCCTACATGACATCCATGAACATTACCGATATAACCACGTTTTACGAAGAACAGCTTACGGCAATCGGCGCTCAAGTCTCGCCTCAAGGCGCGGCATCGGAATTCATGGCGATGCTCAATGTCACCCAGAACAATCAGTCGTACATGATTATGATCTCGCCGATGGGCGGCACGACCAATGTTGCTATCACCTCGCTAACCGGACAGATGACCTTTACCGCCTGTACGCCGGAGGGCGCAGCCTCAGCGGCAACGGAGGTTCCACCGGACACCGCCCCAGCCACAGCCGACGAAGGGTGTCCGCGTGGTGTGCTGCCGCTCATGCCCGATGCGACCGATATTCAAGAAGTTGCAGCACTGGGCGCGATCAACTACACGACCGCCGCCAGCGTGCCGGAAGTCGCCACCTTTTATAAGGAGAAGTTTGCGGAACTGGACGCGCAGGTGTTCGATCAGATGCCTGCCACCGACTCGATGGCCTCACCGATGTTTATGATCGAGAACCAGCCAATTGTCGTCGCAATAACTGCATCGGGTGATGGCAGCACGAGCGTATCCATAAGTGTGATGGGCGGCAATCCGTTCCGTGGTGCCGCGCCCTGTGCCAACGCACCCTGATTAACCCGGTAGGGACACACGAATCGTAGGGGCTTGCCGGTGGTAAGCCCCTACCTTCTTAATCCTCTGCCTTCAGCTTGCAATCCATCCCGAATTCCAGATTGATCGACAACCCCGAAATCGAGAAGTCGTAACCCTCCACGTCGTACTCAATGATCGCCACCGCCTCGGCAGGGGCATCTTTCGTCAGCGCAATCGCCCACAAATCGGCGAACGAACACGCGGGCGGCTCAATCACCGGACTCGACAGGCCGTTGACCGCACTATTGACATCACGCATCATGCCCTGATTGACGTAGCTGTAGTCACCGCTGCTGCTCGACACGCTCCACCACTGCCCCGGCTTGGACAGCTCAATCTCGACCGGCTCGTACCACGGGTCGGTGTTCGCGCCCCCTGCACCAATCGGCGGCGCATTCGGCGGCGGCTCGCTCAGTTCGCGCATAAAGTTATACTCGGCGTGTGGCGCGGGTGAATACGTAGCGGTGAGATCCATCGTGCCGTCCGACCGCACGTAATAGGCATCAATCCCGACGAGCTGTGCGCCCGTCCCCGCATGGTCAAGTACGCCCGCATACCCCGCGACCGGATCGAACCGCGCCGCGTCACCGGGAACAGGCCGTGTGTCCGCCATGCCGCCGCCCGAACCCAAAAACGGGATGACCACATAAATCATGCACAGCGCAATCGTAATACCGATGAAAAGCACCACGAGCCACAAGCGCTGGCGCGAACCGTTTTCCTTTTTAGCCTTGATAACCTTCTTTTCCTGCATAAGCTCCCCCCGATGATGACGGCTGCATCTTCTTATCATATTCACTTTTGCCGCACACGAAAGACACCCCGCGCCCTACTGAGCGAACGTGAGCGAATGAGGAGAGTCTCATCAAATCCCTATTCGCGACCACCGATTTCCTCTACTATAATCAAGGATGAGAAGTTAAACCCAAAACAATCCAAATGTCCGCTCTTGGGCGTTTTCAGTACAAGAACTACGTGACGATATTGAATGATACGGTGCGGGAGTACAGGTCGTGCCAACCTCTTTAGTCGGGCGTAAATTAGGGATGTACCAGATTACCGAACTCCTTGGGCAGGGCGGTATGGCGACAGTCTACAAAGGCTACCGCGACGACATCGACCGTTACGTCGCCATTAAAGTGCTGCCGCCGCACCCCGGCTTGGATCAGCAGTTTATCGACCGATTCCGCCTCGAAGCCAAGACCATCGCCCGCCTCCAGCACCCGCATATCCTCCCGCTGTACGACTACGGCGTGGAAGATGACATCATCTACCTCGTCACGGCCTACGTCGCGGGCGGGTCGCTGGCGACCTTGATGGATAGGGGCAGCGTACGCCTGCCGGAAATCGAACGATTGCTCAAGCAAATCGCGGGTGCGCTGGATTACGCCCACCGTGAAGGCGTGGTTCACCGCGACATCAAGCCGGATAACATCCTGCTCGACAAAGAAGGCAACGTCCTGCTGGCCGACTTCGGTATTGTGAAAATCGTATCCGGCGACACCAACGACGACCGAACCAATCCTGCCCTCACCCAAACCGGCGGCTTGGTCGGCACACCGTCCTACATGGCTCCCGAACAGGGCAGCGGCGAAGCCCATATCACCGGCAGCGCGGATCTCTACTCGCTCGGTGTCGTCGTCTACGAAATGCTCACCGGTGAACCACCCTATACCGCCGACACACCCATGCAGGTCGTCATCAAACACATTACCGAGCCGGTTCCCAGCCCGCGTGATATTGTCGGCGACCTTTCGCCGCAGATGGAGTCAGTGATCTTACGGGCGCTCGCCAAGAAGCCGCAGGATCGCTACCCCAACGCCACCGCCTTCGCCGAAGATTTCGCCCGTGCCGCCCGTGGCGAGGAACTCCTGACGCAAATTCCCGTGTCGGTCAAAACACCGCCGCCCAACCAGACCATTGACCTCCCCGCTGGCCCGAAGCCCACCGTCTACCTGACCCCACCGCCGCCGTCGGCCTCCACGCCGCAGCCCACCATGATCGTGCAGCAGGGTACAAGTCCACTCGTCACACTCGGCGGCTTTGCCATCATCGCCATCCTGATCGTGGTGGTCGTCATGCTTATCAACAACCGCCCACCAGCCGCGACCGTGCTCACGACACCCACACCCCAATCACCCACCGCTGTCGCCGTGGTGAATACCGCCGCGCCGACCTTCGGTACGCTTAACTTCAGCAGCAGTGCGACTTTAGGCGACACCGTAACCTTGCAGGTGCAAAACCTGAACCCGGTCGCCGCCGATGAAGTCTACGTCGCATGGCTCATCAACACTAAATCCGACACCTCCCAACGCATCGGCACATTGACCATCAACGCGGTCGGCAACGGTGTCCTCGCACCCTTCAGCGATACCGGCAGCCGCGTCCTGCCCAGCCTGTTCAACTCGGTTATCATCACCCGCGAGAAGAAAAACGCGGTCGGCGAAACACCCGTCGGGCAAATCGCCTACAGCGGCAGTGTCCCCACCGAAGTGTTGGATGCCCTCACCGCCATCTACCTCACCGCGCCGGAAGGCATCGCGACCGCCGCCCTTGCGAATATAGAATACGCCGATCATGGCGCACCCATTCCCGAAGGTGGCGAACTCGCCGGTTTGCTCCCCAGTCTCTTTGCAGAAAGCATGATGGGGCAGCAGCACGCCGGTCTGGCGCAGGTCGCCTCCACCGTCGGCGGAATGCACCTCCACAATGAACACACCATCAACATTTTCGACGGTACCGAAGTCGATTATGATGCGGATGGACGCGGCGCAAACCCCGGCTTCAAGAAGGGCGTTGTACTCTACCTCGACCGCATCGAAGCCCTGCTCGCTGCCGCCGCCACCGCCCCCAATGGCAGCGATTCCCTGCACGGCAACATCGAGTCCGTTCGCGTGTGCATCGGTAATGCCCGTTTGTGGGTCAAGCAGATCGTCGCCGATGAGCAAGTGATGATCGGCTTACAATCAGTCGAAGAAGCCGTCGGGGCGGCAGATCGTTCAACCGCTGCTGCTGAAGCCCTCATTCACGGCTTGGATGCCAACAGTAACGGACAGATCGAACCCTTTGAAGGCGAATGCAGCCTTAGCCAGATCGAAAGCTACGGCTTACTGATGAGCAGCATCTCACTTCAGCAGGGAGCCGGACATTAGTTGCCTTTTTTCACCCCACTCTCTAAGAGGTTCCTAGAAAGCACATGATGAAGAGCGATTGTGCCTGTAAACAAGTGATTTTGCTTGGTTCCCCTCGCCATGAGGGCTGGCGCTGGACTGAGCTTGCGAAGGTAGCCGACGTGGGGGTAGGGGTGAGGGTTCTACATCACAACATTTTCCGTTCATACGCGCTGGTCATGCTGCTGGTCGTGGCCGCAGCCGCTTGCACCCCGCAAACGCCGACTGTGCCACCGACTCCTACACTAGCGCCCATCGGTACATTCATGCCCCAGCAGCGGGATGTCCCCACCCTGCCACCGCCCGCGTGGGTGAATGCTGGCGAAACCATCACCCTCGAAAATGCGCCGCGCCTCTCGTATATCGGACGGCTGGACGCGCAGGGTTCGCCCAGCACCCTATTCGCCTACGCCTTCTCGCCCGATGGTGCGCGGCTGGTGGGCCTCAATAACCTGCAAATTGTCGGCTGGAATCTCATAAGCGGGCAGTTGCTCTTTAACACCGACCGTCTGAATGCCCTCCAAGTCTACTACGGCGCGGATAAGGACGAAATCTACACCGTCGATGGAACCGGACAAATCCGCATTTATGATGCCGAATCCGGTGTCTCGACCCAAGCGCTTAACGGGCAGCCCGCCTTCAACGGCTCTGCTGATTATGACAGCGACAACGGCTTACTCGCGTTAGCGGGTTCGGATGGCAGCATCAAAGTCTGGGATGTCGCCAACCGCCAATCGCTGGTGACCATCAACGCCCACACGCTGCCCATTACCGACCTCGCCTTCTCCAGCGACCACCAGCGGCTCGCCAGTGTCAGCGCCGACAATACCGTCAAGGTCTGGGATTGGCGCAGCCGCCAGCCCATCGCCGAAATCAAAGCGACCGCTTCCAAAGTCGTTTTCGCGCCGGATAACACCCAACTGGCGGTGGGTGAAAATAGGCAGATCAGCATCTGGAGTCCGCAGAACGCCACGCTCATCAACACCCTCACCACCGGCCCCCGCGCCCCGACCGACGTGTTGGTCTACTCGCCGGATGGACAGTACATCGTCAACGGCGGCAGTATTCAAAGCCTCACCGTTTGGGACACGCAAACCGGCAAACTCGTCAACACGCTCCCCGGCGCGGGTGGCGAAGCAAACGCGGTCGCCTTCTCCGGGGACGGCACACTGCTGGCAACTTCTGTCCTCGGCGGTGATGTCATCCTGTGGGATGTCACCAAACTGCGCGAGGATGCCCTCACCTATGCCGCCCTCAACATCGGCACGCGCCAAATCCTTTACACCGATTGGTCACCGGACGGTTTCGTCCTGCTGCTCGTAGATGCCACTGGCCCTGTGCAGTTGTGGGGCATTCCCGCGCCGCCATCTGACGAGGCAACCGCCACACCTGCTCCATAATCCAACAAAAAGACGCTTCTCGGAGCGTCTTTCTTTTTATCTCTGTATTTCTCTGCGCTGCAAAGTGTTGTTTGCTTAGGCTCCCTTCCCCTGTTACTACGGGGGAAGGGCTGGGGTTAGATCTACGCCGTGCGCGTTTGGCTCACCGTAATCGCGTCTTTCACCGTCTGGATCAGCACATCCGGGATGAACGGCTTGGTCAGGTAGCGGTATACGCGCGATTGCAGCTTGCCGATCAGCTTGTTCGCGGGGTCATCGAACGCCGTCAGCATAATCACGGGGAAGCTGGTGTCGCCGTGCTTCTGCTTGATGAACTCCAACACCGTCCAACCGGTCATGTCGGGCATCCCAATGTCCAGAATCAGCACATCCGGCGTATACATTTCGAGATAATCGAGGGCAGCACGCCCATTTTCCGCATGGAGAATGTCTTGGATACCGGCGCGGCGCAGCGAAATTTGCATCAATTGTGCCGCGTCCATCGTGTCTTCGACAATCATAACCAGTGGTGATTCGAGGCTCATAGGGCATCCTAATTCGGCAACATTCAACACTCTAATGATATGAGTATACGCTGAGAACAGGCATTTTAGCTCTATTGTTTACGCGATTCGGGAAAAATTCATAACATATCTTATTTTAGCCAAAAGACCTTGCCCGCGGTATCTTCCACCGAATAATCATCCGCGAATTGTAGCAAAATGCTAATTTGACCCCCCGATGTCATTGCGGAAATGTTCAGATAAACAAATTAACCCACCGTGATCAGTACGCGCCATCGTCCTCCCCGCGAACGGACGATCAAATGTGACCATAATCAGGTGATGCTCGGTTGCAAAAGGTAAATGTTCGGTGTCGTCATCTTTCTCGATCATCTCAGCGCCGACAGCCATGACGACTTCATGACCAACCGCCCTCAATCCCTCCGCTACTTTGTGCCGCATATGCTCATCGAAATAAAATCCGGTCATTATTTCGGTTTCTTTTCGCCATGCTGCTTATACATCGCATCAAATAATCGTTGTTCTTCCACATCTTGACGAGTGATTTCATCCAAATGTTCGCGGTAATACAGAATCGCAGCGAGGACTTCTTCAACCGTCAAACTAAAGTCGGCTGCCAATTCTTCGATCCGAAACTGCTCGGCTTGCTCATTCGCTGCAACCATCGAAACCAGCAGCCTGCGTCCTCGAATATGAGGGCGGTCGCCATAAAATTTGAAATCAATATAACGGCGTATCGAATCGACAGATATTGGCAGCGTACCGGATTGTTCTTCACTGTTCTTAGCGGTCATAATCACATCTCGCCTACAATATAAGGTTAGAACATTCTACACGATTATGATTAAACGCCGCATAATCCGTCTACGCAACATGCACTTGGTTTGTTTTTACAAACCTTGTCTACCGAATGCCAACCATTTCCCAACCTTCTTAACAATCCTTCTCTCTCAAAATGGTTAACGCCAACACTCCTTAAAAGTGACCAAATGTTCTGACAAATGTTCACCCTTTCGCCCCCAATTTCTGCTATCCTGTTCATGAGGCTGGGTGTAGGGACGAGATACATCTCGTCCGCGCTCCCACCCACACGCATCTTAACAACCATATCCGCTTGGCGACTCGCATCCGCCTTAGAAGCCACTTGAAAGTTCTTAGACTACCGGCCAACCTGTCTGCTGTCTCTACAGCGTTCTCGCTTTGCGTAGGGACGCGAAACAGCGCGTCCGTCTAAAAATAACTTTTCAAACAGCTTCTTAAGCTGACGACTGGCGACTGATAGCTGACGACTTGTATTTGCCTTTAACTGTCAACTGAAAACTGTTAACTGATAACTATCAACTGGCGACTGATACCTGACGACTCGCATCCGCCTTAAGCTGATGACTGGCGACTGATAGCTGGTGACTTTTAGCAATTTTGTCAACTGACAGTTCCGACACTGACGACACTGACGACTCTGACGACATTTCCGACATAAACGACTTCCGAAATTGACGAATTTGAAGAATTTTCCGCAGTTTTGGTATCGCGCTCCCGTGCATCCGCCATTAAAGCCCATCGTCGCATTTGCGGAATTCGCAGAATTTGCAGTTTTAGCATTTCGCTCCCGTACATCTGCCGTCAAAAATCATGTTGTAACAACAGCATCAACAGCATCAACAGCAACAACTGCAATATTTTCAACTTTTCAAACGTTTATGGCGTTTCAACGAGCAGTTGTCGTCGCCGCCATCGACGACTTCGCCGTCAAATCCGTCATAAAAAAACTCTGTGTCTCTGTGGTGAATCGCCTTTTGTCTTTATCTGTTGACTGGCGACTGATAGCTGAAGACTGAATTGGCGCTCCGCCGCCGCCGCCGCCACAACCTTTGCGCTCTCTGATTTCTCTTGGCAGCTTGGCGATTTGTATTGATCTGTTGACTGACGACTGATAGCTGAAGACTGAATTGGCGCTCCGCCGCCGCCGCCACAACCTTTGCGCTCTCTGATTTCTCTTGGCAGCTTGGCGATTTGTATTGATCTGTTGACTGACGACTGGAGACTGATAGCTGATGACTACAAACAAAAAGACGACCCATCAGGTCGCCTTTAGAAAGAGCATATCGGAGGCATATTGAAACTAGTGAACCGGGACGAGCTGCTGTTGAGCCGCTTCCAAAACCGTGTTCGCCAGCGTCCGTAAGTCGGTCGGCTTCGTGCAGTAGCGGAACACCTGCTGTTGGAATTTCCCGACCAGCTTGTTCGCCGGATCGTTGAACGCTGTCAGCACAATCACAGGGAAGGTCGCCTGTGGGTAGCGCATCTTGATCTCATCCAGCACCGCCCAACCGTTCATCCCCGGCATCCCGATGTCCAGCAGCATCACATCCGGCATCTGTTGGCTCAGGTAATCCAGTGCCTTATAACCGTCACTCACATAATCCGCCTCTAAACCGGAGCGTTTTAATGAAGCCTGTACCAGTTGTCCGAACTCGATGGTGTCATCAACAATCAGGATGTTTGGCTGCATAATCTTCTCCGACATCGCTTAAAATAAACGGCATTAGTCTTAGTATAGCCAGCCTTTCCGACTTAAGCATTGATTTTTGTGAAAAATTTACGAAATTAACAACTCTTCATTATTACTTGACATCCGCTATTACAGATCGGAAGGTTCGGCGTAATAGAAACTTGCTCAAATTCGTCAGTAATAAAAAGATCGTCCACCCAACGAGGAATTCATTTATGCCACTCCCCATCTCCATTTTGGATGTTACGCCCGTTCCTTCCGGCTCAACCAGTGCACAAGCCCTCCGCAACTCGGTTGATCTCGCCCGCTTTGCTGACGGGCGCGGTTTTACTCGCCACTGGTTCGCCGAACATCACAACTCCGGCGGTATCGCCAGCACCACGCCGGAAATCATGATCGCCCGGATCGCCCACGAAACCAGCCACATTCGCGTCGGTTCCGGTGGGGTTATGCTCCCCAACCACGCGCCCTTAAAAGTCGCCGAATCCTTCCGTATGTTGGAAGCCCTTTACCCGTCCCGTATTGACCTCGGCATCGGTCGCGCCCCCGGTACGGATATGATGACCGCCCTCGCCCTACGCCGCACGCAGGAAAACCTGAACGCGGATAACTTCCCACAGGAATTGGCCGAACTGCTGGCCTTCGCCAATGGCGCGTTTCCGGCTGAACACCCTTTCCGCGCGGTCACAGCTTACCCGAACGATGTCCCGCTGCCGCCTATTTGGCTGCTCGGTTCCAGCGGTTATAGTTCACAAATGTCCGCCGAACTCGGCATGGGCTTCGCCTTCGCCCACCACATCAACGCATCGGCAGCCATTCCGGCCATGAAGGTTTATCGCGATCACTTTGAACCCTCGGCTGCCTTCCCCAAACCGCACGCCATCCTTGCCGTGTCCATCATCGCTGCCGATACCGACGAGGAAGCCAACGACCTCGCCCTCTCGGTGCAGTATGCCTTCCTGCGTATCCAAAGTGGACGTTCTGGCCCGCTTGCCAGCCCTGCGGAAGTCAAAGCCTACGCCCTTTCACCCTACGAGTTGAACCAGATGGGCGCGATCCGCGAACGGCATTTCGTGGGTAGTCCGTCAACTATCTCCGAACGACTGCTGCCCCTCATCGAGAAGACGCAGGCCGACGAACTCATGATCTTGTCGATGGTTCACGATCACGAAGCCCGTAAGCACAGCTATGAACTCATGGCGGAACTCTTTGACGTGCAGCCTGTCATCGCTCAAGTCGTGGGGTAATTTTGTTGTATGGGGTTTGTCGCTGGCAAACCCCACTTTTAACTTCTATCTTTCAACTTTTAACTTTTATCTACATCCTGAACACACCGAACTGTGTTACTTCGCTCGGCTGGTTCAGGCACGCGCTCAGGGCTAACCCCAGCACCCGCCGCGTCTCTGCCGGGTCAAGGATGCCGTCGTCCCACAACCGCGCGGTTGAGTAGTACGGGCTGCCTTCGGTTTCGTAACGTTCGAGAATCGGCTGCTTGAACGCGGCTTGTTCGTCGTCCGTCATATCCGGCTTGCCCTGCCGTTTCAGTTGGTCGCGTTTCACGGTCAGCAGGACGTTCGCCGCCTGTTCCCCGCCCATCACGCTAATCCGTGCGTTCGGCCACATCCACAGGAAGCGCGGTGCATATGCCCGCCCACACATGCCGTAGTTCCCCGCCCCGAAGCTCCCGCCGATGATGACCGTCAGCTTGGGAACACGCGCGTTAGCAACCGCGTGAACCATCTTCGCGCCGTCTTTCGCGATGCCCTTCTGCTCGTACTCTTTCCCCACCATAAAGCCGGTGATGTTTTGGAGGAACAATAAGGGGATATTTCGGGCAGAACACAGCTCAATGAAGTGTGCACCCTTCAATGCACTCTCACTGAACAACACGCCGTTGTTCGCGATAATCCCAACCGGATACCCTTCGATACGCGCGAAGCCTGTCACCAGCGTCGTCCCATAATTCGCCTTGAACTCGCGCAGCTTGCTCCCGTCCACCATCCGCGCGATCACCTCCCGCACATCATAGCTCTCGCGGAAGCTGGTCGGTAAAATGCCGTAGAGTTCCTGCGGGTCATACAGGGGCGCTTCCGGCTGGGTAATATCCAGCTCGACCTTTTTACGCCGGTTGAGGGTCGCCACGATGTCCCGCACCAATTCCAGCGCGTGGTCGTCGTCCTCCGCGAAGTGGTCAGCCACCCCCGATTGGTGGGTATGCACGAACGCCCCGCCGAGTTCTTCCGCCGTCACGTCCTCGCCCGTAGCCGCCTTCACCAGTGGCGGCCCACCGAGGAATATGGTTCCCGTGCCTTTCACAATCACCGTCTCGTCGGACATCGCCGGTACATACGCTCCACCCGCCGTACAGCTTCCCATCACACACGCGATCTGGGGGATTTTCGCCGCGCTCATCACCGCTTGGTTGTAGAAAATACGCCCGAAGTCATCCGCGTCCGGGAATACCTCGTCCTGCATCGGTAAGAATGCCCCACCGCTGTCCACCAGATAAATACACGGCAGGTTATTTTCGAGCGCCACCTGCTGCGCCCGTAGATGCTTTTTGACCGTGAGCGGGTAATACGTACCGCCCTTGACTGTCGCGTCGTTCGCCACAATCAAGCACTCGACCCCGCTCACCCGCCCGATGCCCGTCACGATGCCCGCGCTCGGTGCGTCGCCGTCATAGAGTTCCCACGCGGCCAACGGCGCAAGTTCGAGGAACGGTGAACCCGCATCCAGCAGTTTATCAATCCGGTCGCGCACGAATAACTTGCCCTGTTCCCGCTGGCGCTGTTGATATTGTTCCCCGCCGCCCTGCCGTACCTGCGCCATCCGGTCGCGCAGTTCAGCTATCAAGGCGCGGTTGTGGGCAGCGTTTGCCTTGTACCGTTCATCACGGGGGTTAATGTTGGTATCGAGAAAATCCATAAAGGTATGGCCTTATTTTCAGAAGAATGAGACGAAAGACCTCTAAAAGTCGGAAGTCAAGAAATCACAATAACTGTACACTTCTCAATAAGCATTCGCTAATACCGATTAGGAAATGATGATGTTCCATAAACCAATTCGCCTCGCCTTATTACTAGCGGTTTTTCTCGCCGTTCAGTCCTTTAGCCAACCCGTGCTGGCACAAGCCAACACGCCCCAGCCCGAAACCTTACCGCTTACGTTCAACCAGACGGTTTCCGGTCAACTGCGTGGCAAAGGCGAATCATTGACCTATCGTGTGGAGGTACCGGACGATCAAGATGTGGTCTTTGCCTACCGGACGACCAAATTCGTATCCAGTACATCATGCTTCTATATCAATGGCGAAGCCGCAAACGTCGATAACTGCCGGGGTCAAGGTGGAGGCGGAGGTGACGGGCCGCTGTCGTTGGTCGAGTACATCGCCACGCACGGCAAAGCAGGACAAGAGGCAACCCTCACCATCATTCGCCCGCTCGAAGGGTTGGTCAGCTTTCAACTCACAGCCTACGCCCTTACACCCGAAACGGTTGAACTCGGTGGCAGCGTTACAGGCAAGCGTTCAGCCCAAAATCGATTTCAGGTTTACACGCTGGAAGCCGATCCCATGCTGCCCTTTACGGTGAATATTGAGGACGAAACACAGGATGGCGGCTATTTGTGGGCAGCCTATCAGCCCTACTTATATGAAGAGTCGCCTGCCACCGAAACGCAGCGCATCAAACCACTCTATATCGACGGTGCGGCAGTCGGCGACCACCCGACCTTCACCAGCCGCCTTTATACATACTACCTCGGTGGGAATAGCTTTCGGGTGCTGGTCGAGCCGGAGAAGAACTATATCCTGAATGCCAACAGTGCTATATTGCCGACCTTAAGCGAAAACCAGACGATCAACATGAGTGTGTCCTACCGCCAGCCGATTTGGGCAGTGCGTTTAGAAGATGCTGACAGCAAGCAGATTAAAGTGAACTTCAAAGTCACCTCTGGCACGGGTGCGATTGCACGGTTGTATCAGGCAGGTAATCCAGTTGACCAAAGTGTCTACTTGGGTACAAATCTCAGAACCAACACGGCCTCGCCACTCAGCAGTGCATTAGAAATTATCTCCGAAGATGATGTCTATGTGGTCGTCCAAATACCGTTCGACTTCACCCGTGAAACCGTGAACGTGGATGTATCGTGGCAGGTGGTCGATTAGACGCACCCTTGATACACCGGATGACATCCCCTATAATGCCCTCATCAACAACCAAGTTGCTTTGCCGCAGACAGCAGGTGCATCCGCTTAATACCCTGCCGAGGTGAGGGAAACCGTTCCATTGTCTAAAGATGGCGGCCTCGCTTTGTGCGGAGCCGCTTTTTTGTTGTCAGGCAGGTGGCTTCGATGCAACCCGCCTATCTTTCAAGGAAAGGAGGAAAACCTACTTGGCAATCTCAAAAGAACGTAAAGAAGAACTCGTTGGCATTTATGGTGAACTGCTCGGTCAGGCAACCGGTTTCGTACTGGCTGACTACAAGGGTATTTCTGTAAAGCAGGTGAATGCCATCCGTGACAAACTGCGCGATGTTGATGGTGCTTATGTCATCGTCAAGAATACGCTGTTCAAGATCGCCCTCAAGGAAGCGGGTTGGCCCGTACCGGACGATCTGCTCGCTGGCCCGACCGGTGTCATCTTCGGCGCGGCGAACTTCCCGGCAGTGGCGAAGGCTACGCTCGGCTTCGTGAAGGACTACGAAAACCTGTTTGTCGTGAAGGGCGGCGTTATGGCCGGTGCCATTCTCGACGCAAAGCAGGTCGATACCGTCAGCAACCTTCCGTCGCTGGACGAACTGCGCGCACAACTCATTGGTCTTATCAGCCAACCGGCAACCGGTCTGGCAGGTGTCATCAATGCCGCCGTCGCCGGTGTACCGCAGGTGCTGCAAGCGTATGTCTCGAAGAACGAGGCTGCGTAACAGCGCGTTACCCATGCGGTTGGCTGGTTAGCTGATCGCCCATATCAGAAAATACAACTCGAACGAATCAAGAGGATATAAAATGGCTGACCTGAACAAAATTGTCGATGAATTGAGCGCATTGACCGTACTCGAAGCGGCTGAACTTAAGACGCTGCTGGAAGAAAAGTGGGGCGTTACCGCCGCCGCTGCGGCCCCCGTCATGATGGCTGCGGCTGGCGCTGCTGCCCCCGCTGCGGCTGCTGAACCGGCTGAAGAACAAACCGAATTCACCGTTGTCCTCAAGGACGGCGGCCCGAAGAAGATCAACGTTATTAAGGTTGTTCGTACCCTCACTAACCTCGGCTTGAAGGAAGCTAAGGACTTGGTTGAAGGCGCACCCCAGAACGTGGTCGAATCGGTCAGCAAGGAAGCCGCGAATGATGCTAAGGCCAAGTTGGAAGCCGAAGGCGCGGTTGTCGAAGTCAAGTAATTTCCCGTTTGGTATTCGGGGAAATAAGGGGTGTAGAGGCTTGCCAATGGCAAGCCTCTACTTATTTATCCAAAGTTCACTGTCATTATCCCCAAACAGACGTACAATGACCGTATGCTCTAGCACACGAGGCCGCGTATGTCTGTCAAAAAACTCATTTTCATCACTTTGCTATTCGTCTCCGCCTTACCCGTATTCGCCCAAGACCCTGATCCCGATACAATCGTCACCGTAGGCGACATGAGTTACGGTGGGGTTCAGCAGGATTCGATCACCGAGGGCGCATTTTATGATTGGTGGCGCGTTCAGGCCGTGGCTGGCGATATGCTGGTCATTGATATGGGCGGGGCAGATGGTTTAGCGCCTCTGCTCGGTTTGCTCGATCCGGGGCAAAACTTGGTCGCCCGCAGCCAAGACGGTGAGCCTGACCAATCCGTAACGCTCGAATACACGGTGCCAGCCGACGGACAGTATACAATCGTGGCGACGCGCGTCGGCAACCAAGAAGGGACGACAACCGGACGTTATGCCCTGCGCTTACGCCTCGCGAACCCCGCCGGCAAAACCCACGATGACCAATATGTGGATGCTACCTTCGCGTGTGAAACATTCGAGGCGACCACTGCCGTAACCCTGCGTTTGGGCGAGGATGCACGTCCCGACCTGCGCTACCGGATTACGGTATACGGGCAAGATGGCTTTATTCCGGTTATCCGCCTGAACCTTGAGGTACCGGGGCAAGACCCTTTCGAACTCTGCGGCACCAGCGCCGATGCGACCCTCTCCGATACCTATACTCTGCCCGGTGCAGAAGCCCAAACCATCACGCAGGATGACTTAAACACCGTATCGCAACTGGTCTTTAGCGGAAACGAAAAGACCGGCTTTGTGGATTTGACGATAGCCAGCAAGGATGGCGCTGCCGGACACTACTTCGCGATCATCGACGGCTTTAGCATCGAAGCGCCGGAGGATACCGATCAGGTGGATATTCGTATGGGGCCGCTGGCGAAACTGACCCCGTTAGCCTTCTACATGGTCGGGGAGCAAAACAGCCGACTTGACCCTTACCTCGCGTGGATCAGCCAGAGCATGGAATGTGACGATGCGGGACGAAGCGCGTGTCAAGATGTACCTTCGATTGTGGGCGCTGGGGCGACGCTTCACGATAGTGGCGGGGCAACCTTCACGGCTGACCGTTCGGACGCGGGGTTAATCCTCGCCCCCGGCACGACCGACATCATGTCGATTGACCTCAGCAGCCGTTCAAACGACACGTTTGGCGCGTATGTCCTATTCCTAATGGGGGAATTACCACCGATTAGCTAAAATTCGTTGATAAATTCAACTCTGAATACACTTCAATTTGGGAAGCTAGTGTTATACTGGTAATCATCACATTCTTTATCACACAGTTGGGACAAAGCAATTATGAGTGATCTGGTCGGACAAACCTTAGGCCAGTATCAGGTGACGGCTCAAATTGGTAAGGGGGGCATGTCCACCGTTTACCAAGCTATTCAAACCTCGATGAAGCGCACGGTCGCGATTAAGGTACTACCCCGAACATTAACGCACGAGGACAAATTCCTAGAACGGTTTTACCGCGAGGTTGAGATCGTTTCCAGCTTACAGCATCCGCATATTCTGCCCGTCTATGACTTCGGCGAGTACGATGGAATGCCCTACATCGTCATGGCCTACATGAGCAGTGGAACCCTTTCGGATTTGATCGCGAAGGGCGCGATTGCCCCCAACGAAACACTGCGCCTCGTCAAGCAAATGGCCGAAGCGCTGGATTACGCCCACCGGAAAGGTGTTATTCACCGCGATTTTAAGCCGGGCAACGTCCTGCTCGATGAACAAAACAACACCTACCTCACCGACTTCGGGCTAGCAAAAATCAGTGAGTCCACCGAGCAGCTTACCGGAACGGGTATCCTCGGTACGCCCTTCTATATGGCTCCCGAACAGGCCGAGCCGGGTGCGCTCACCCCGGCAGCCGATGTGTACGCGATGGGCATCACCGTGTTCCAGATGTTAGCAGGACACGTGCCTTTCGAGGCTGCGACCCCACTAGGCGTATTGATGGCGCACATGACACAGCCGATACCCAACATCCGGCACACGAAGCCGGAACTGCCGGAAGACATCCAAGATGTGATCGACCGTTCGATGTCCAAGTCCCCACAAACGCGCTACCCCAGCGCCGGGGCATTGGCGAGCGCGTTGGAGTATGCACTGGCGGAAAGCCACGCCTCAGTGCTTCCACTTGTGAGTACCCAACCGAGCGAAACCACCCAAGCACTCTTGATGACGAATACATTAGGGCAAGTCATTTTTGTTGACCAGCCCTGCCTGCGACTGCTCAAGCGTCATCATAACGAAGCCCGTACCATCATCGGGAAAGGCGTACATGAAGTACTGGGTGTCGAGAAGCAAGTCACCGACCAATTTATCCAGCAGGTCGGTAAGCGCGGGCGGGTCGGCGAGGAACGGCTGGATATTAAAGACGCATTTGGCACGTCGATCAGTGTGATGTGGAGCGCGACCGCGACGCAGGACGACAAGAATGCGTTCGTAGGCGCGGATATTACCCTCAAGCCGATTCAGGATGTGATCGTCAATACAAACGACTTCGACACGGTTGATAAGCGGGTGGATACCACTGACGAAGGCTTTATGCAAGTTTATTTTGTCAAGCAGATGCAAGCCTTACGGGAATCGATGGTTCAGCTTGGTGGTAAACGGCTTGGTGCAAACCTCGATAAGATCATCAACGAAACTGCCCAGCGCAACGTGTGGCCGATGACCATGAATGATGGGCAAATTCATGTCGAACTGCAAAGTAATAACCCCGATGTTTATCGTGCGCTCCTTTCAAAAGGTATCGCTTACGCGGTGGGGTTGGTCGGCAAGAAAATGGTCATTCGAAGTATGCAAACGGTGGACAAACAGGTTGATCCTACTATTTTGCGGGTCGCTGATCAGCTTAAAATTTATGATCTCTTTGATGTTCTTTAAACACTTCGGAAAGGTTCGTTTATCATGATACATGGTCCTGAAGCTCTGTCCACAGTCAACGTCGTGATGGATATTATCCTCGTGTTGGCCTCCATGTGGATGGTATTCGTTGTACGGGGGATCGGTGGGATTGTGGGGAGTTCGCTCACGCTGATCGTGTCGGGCGCAATCATCCTCGGATTTGCCCACCTGATTACGACGCTGGGGAGCGCCCAATTCCTGAACCTGTTCGACCCAACCCTGAATAACTTTATCCACCGGATTATCGTGCTGATCGGCTTCGTGGTGCTGGTGTTCGGCTTCCGGCGCATTCGGGTGATGAAAGACTAACCCATTGCCCGATAACGAAGACCGCGATGCCCGTTACGCCGAGATCTTGCGGAACATCGCCCAGCGCAAGCAGAAGGCGACCAGCGCACCGATCCTGAGCATTTTATCGACCGCGCTGGACGCATTGAACGCGGCTGGATTATTGGCAGCGATCAAACGGCGACCACCCAAGGGGTTAAGCGTCTACGGGCCAAAGACCTTTACGGGCAGCTTACCGGCTTCGAGCGAGATTCCCGAACAGTGGGTCAGTTCGGTGATGTGGTACAAGCCAAAGGGCTACCAGTATTACGAAACCCTCAACCTACTCGGCATCTGGGCGTTGGGCAGCGGACAAACGGCGAGGGTGATCGTGGGCGAGAAAACGCTCCAATTCAACGCGCCAGTCTTTAACCCTGAGTCGTACTATCACCACATCAAGCGCAAGTTCGATTTACACTATGCGGGAAATGCCAGCCCACCGCTGGAGGCTGGCAGCCTACTTTACGATGCCGTGTATGATGGAACCCAACGTTTACCGATGCGCTCGGCCTTAGAAAGCACGCTGCGGGAATGGGTGAAAGTGAAAAATGAAGCCGCTGTGGACGACGAATAAACGCTTATTCGCCGAGCAGCCCCTCGAACATTCCACCATCATCCAGATCATCAAATTCATCTATTTCGTTGTTGGCGTTCCGGCGACGGCGCTTGCGTTCCAATTGAGGCACCTCCGGCGGTGTGCTGGCGAAGGCTTGAGCGCTGACGACCGGCGGGGATACCGTCGGCGTGGCGGGGGTCGTCCGAATGGTGGGGACGACTTCACCCTTCTTGCTGGCGACCGCCGCATCGAAGTCGATGGACTTGGCTTGAGCGCGTAAATCCAGATGCGCCGGATGTTGTTTGACCGGCTTGTTCGCTTCACTGGCTTCCTCGGTCGAAAGCGGATCAGTTACCGAGCGCAGCACCATGCTGGCGATACCAAAGATGCTGGTACGCATGATACGGATGACCAAATAACCGGCGAGTAAGATCAAAACCGTGACAAACGCACACAGGGTTAGAAGCCCAATTGCCGTCTGGTTATCCACAATTTCACCTCTCATTACATCCTTTACTGACAAGCCTTATTCTACACCAACAGCGGGGCGACTGCTGATTGGATGTCAACCAACATTTGGACTAATAACGTTTCGGGGTGTTCTTCGCTCACGAGCCGGTCATAGCTAATCATGATTCCCTTCCACGGTTCATGAACAAAGCGCGCAAGAATCGGCAGTGATATATCAAAAAAGGCTTCCGGTAAGGGTGAGGCATAAACATAAATATATGGGCGTGGAAAGCCCTCGCTACCGGGTGAAAAACCAAAGTTCATGTGTGGATTCGTTTTTTCTTCTGAACCGTGCTTGAACCATAGAAATGAAAGGTCAAAGCCGTGAGGAAAGATAATCATGGGTGAAAAAGTACCGAGAAAACGGTTGCGAAAGTGCGACAGCGCCGTGTATACAGCATAAAGCCCCTGCTGGTAAGCCTTCATAGTTGACCGATCAATTCTCAAAGGCGATTGCCCTGTGATTTCTTCCAGCTTGGGATGGACTTCAAAACCCGCATGTTTCATACCTTCTAAGATCGCATTACGTATATCAACCTGCGTCATATCTTGAATATCAATGTCATACTGCTGGTTTGCGGGTGAAAAATAGGACACACGCCATTGGAGAAAATTGATGATTATTTCGCCCCTGCCATTTAAACGACCGGTGGTTAGTCCTTCGGCAGTGACGAACAATCCAAGATGAGCATAATTGGGCAGTGGTTCGACAACCGCTTTCTTGATACTACCGACGACCTGCACAACCTGATGTAAGGAGCGACGGGTTGTATCCCAGTTTTCGAGTGCGGGTAAAGCCATGTTGTGCCTCCACTTTTTGATAACGATTATAGCGACTCTGTCTGGTTCAAATGGCGCGTTGTTACAACTGCTTCAGTAAATGCGATAAAAATTGGTGGTTGATGGTTGTATGTTTCGACGGTATGACGGATTATAATGAGGTTTATACTGAGACCTTATTTCATAATAGGCCCGTTGGTCTTGAGGACATGATGACCCGAACCCGCAGCTATATTTCCCAATCTGTGCAGCAGTTACGACCGTCCGGTATCCGCCGCTTCTTCGACATCGCGGCGACGATGGAAGGGGTCGTATCGTTGGGCATCGGCGAGCCGGATTTCGTCACGCCGCGCCACATTATTGATAAGAGCATCGACTCGATGTTGAAGGGGCAAACCGCGTATACCAATAACAGCGGCACGATTGAACTGCGGCGGGCGATTTCCGCCTACATTCAGCGGCTGTACGGCGTGGAATACAACCCCGACGATCAAATTGTGGTCACGGTGGGCGTGAG
>Ga0209460_1000922_pt1 | contig 20851 bp, 18 predicted proteins | sample EBPBio132013_DNA_FD_185868 | JGI IMG/M metagenome (GOLD analysis project Ga0209460, IMG submission 185868) | Wastewater treatment Type I Accumulibacter community from EBPR Bioreactor in Madison, WI, USA - Reactor 2_5/13/2013_ DNA (SPAdes)... | ecosystem: Engineered > Bioreactor > EBPR >... | reverse complement strand
AACTTGAAGGTCGTTGTGTTTCCTTAATTGGCGGCGGAAAGCTGGCAGCTGAAAAACTCAGGGGATTGAACGGTACCGGTGCCTCAATAAAAATCATTGCACCCGAATTGTCTGATGAAACCCGCTTTTGGATGGAAAAACTAAATTGCAGATGGATTGCCGGGAATTTTGAGCCTTGCATGCTTACCGGAAGCTGTTTGGTAATTGCAGCTACTGATGATGAATTCGTAAACAATGAAGTCAGAGTTGCCGCCCAAACCAGGGGTATTCCGGTTAATGTTGCAGACAGAAATGAGCTGTGTGACTGGTATAACGGATCAGTCGTTTCACGTGGTGATTTTCTTCTGGCATTTTCTTCCAACGGGAAATCGCCGGCTTATCTGTCGTGGATGAGAGAACAATTGGATACTTTAATTCCATCTGATGAGGATAAATTTATTGCTGAACTGGGCGAAATCAGGGAAAAAATGAAAATATTTGGATTAACACCTGCACAACGTTCTGCCTGGTTCAGAGAGAAATTTACTGAACTGCAAAAGTCACTTTAATTAGAGAATCCCTGAAAACAGGGAAACCAATCTATATTCAGTCTGGAAACGGGTTGGAAATTCTGTTGGATTTAAAAATATAGCCACATGATTTCACCAACGATTTTAAAACTTATCACATCCGTTCGCTCCTTCCTTGATCGTACCGGAAGAAATTTCGAAGTTTTTACAAAACCTGACGGTTCTCCGGTTACAACTTCCGATCTCGGCGTTCAGATTTTAATCAACCGGTTTCTAATAGAAAACTACCCGGATGATAAATGGATTTCTGAAGAATCAGATTCTGGTTTGCCTGAATCTTTTCTCCAAAAAGTTACCGATCTTCTCAGAGAATCAGATCTGGAGGAAAACCTGACGGGTTTCAACGTTGGACAGATCCTGCAAAATCGGGGTAATGTAGCCGGAAAATCCTGGTGGATGGTTGATCCGATTGATGGAACGAGGGGTTTTTTAAGAAACGAACAATTTTCAGTCTGTCTTGCCCGTTTCACAAACGGAAAGCCGGTTTTGGGGTTGCTGATTTGTCCGAATTTACCTTTTCCTGATTTGGATTCAACTGAAACCGGAGCTGTTTTTTATTGGGAAAAGGGAAGTGAACCTGTTCAGTTTTCTTACAGGGACTTTGAAACAAAAAACCAAATAAGTGTAAATAAAAACCCAACTGGAATTCTGCTGACAAGTGTTGAACGGGATCATTCCCGGATGGAAAAGGTAGAAAAAATAAGCCAAGGGGCAGGTTTCGGGAAGATTCTATCGTTTGATAGTCAGGTGAAATACGGATTGTTAGCCCGGGGTGAAGCAGAGGCGCTGCTCAGAATTCCGGGTTCAGACTCTTATAAGGAAAAAGTATGGGATCATGCTGCAGGTTTGGGCATTCTGGAAGCAGCAGGTGGGCAGGTTTCTGACGTAAACGGATTGCCGTTTATCTTTTCCGGGGAAGAAACGCTCAGTGAAAATTTCGGACTGCTTGCTTCAAACGGTATTTGCCATTTTTCGATACTTCAACAGATCAAAGAAATCCGATGAAAGTTGGGCTTTGATATCAGGGACTATGAATTTCGTAACCCGTACCACCCCGAAGCTAGTTTGGAGTTCACACTTCGTTCGACTTACCACTTATAACTTACCACTTGTAACTTACCAATTTTAACTTATAACTAGTACTTACTTATCTCTCTCAAACCCGATCTTTTTGCTCTTTTCATCGTTCAGCGAAATTTCTTCCTTGCAAAATTCTATAAGATTTGCAAGATCAGGTTTTGCCCCTTCAACCAGTTCATGAAGCACAATTTTCTTGACCACATTATCAATCTGTCCGCCTGAAAAAACAAATTTCTCAGCAAGAGTTGAAATAATATTTTCCGGCCATTCCTTCAGTCTGGATGCCCAGATTTTCTTTCTGACTTCCAATTGAGGTTTTTCAAATTTGATTTTAAACAGGAAACGGCGTTCAAATGCCTGATCCAGGTTTTCATTCATGTTTGAAGTTGCAAATAGAATACCGTTAAACGTTTCCAGTTCCTGCAGCAAAATATTCTGCATGGTATTGTTCATTTGGTCAACAGATTGGGTAATTGAAACCCGTTTACTGATGAGTGCATCAGATTCATTGAAAAATAAAATCGGTGTCAGTTCCTGTGAGGCGGCTGCCTTTTTGTAGGAAACGAAAATTTCACGGATGGCCTTTTCTGATTCGCCCACATATTTATCACGGATCTGACTGATATCAACCTGGTAAAGACGTCTTCCGGTCTGGCGTGCGATCTGCATGACCGATTCAGTTTTCCCTGTACCGGGATTTCCATATAACAGGATAGTAATTCCGGGAGAAAGATGGTGGTGATTCAGCCGTTCCATGACTTTGTCAAGCTGATCCTGATGTAAAATGGCCTGTAGACGCTCAACATGGCGATTTTCTTTTTCATTGAAGAAAAGTGGTTTTTCACGGATGGATTCAGCATCGTAAACCAGTAAATTCTGTGGCGTAAAAAGCTTCTTTTTGACTTCACCGGGTTCAGCGTTGGTGTTAAAAAGCATTTCTATGCTTGAGTCAGACAATTCAACTTCATTGTCTTCGTCGATAAAAAATCCGTCACTGAATCTGAGTAAATCTTCTTTGAAAAGTATTGATTTTGCTTCCAATGAAGCTCGTTTGAAGCTGATGCGATCCTGCATGCGGTCGAACATGGCGAGAGATATTTCACGGATAGATGCCGTATCACTTCCGTCGGCAAATTGAAAACAGACCTCGAGGAAAAATAACAGTTCGGGTATTGTCAGTTGCTTTTTCTTGAGTTCAAGAATCAACGGAACTTTTTCCTGATCTCTCAGATAATTTTCGGCATCCCTGAAATAATCGGCTGATGAAATTTTTGATTCACGCCTTTGTTCAAACAGATTGTGAACAAACTCAATGGTCTGGAAAAGATCACCGCTGATATCATCCTGTTTGGGAATGGGTTTGTCGTAGGCGATACTGTTAAAGACCACATGGCGAACGAGGTAATCTTCTTCCAGAAATCCTGATTCTCTGAACTGATCACGCATAATCAGTTTTTTTCGTTCAAGCTGATCGAAAATTTGTTTGTAGGAAACCAGACTGAACGTGTCTTCACCGGTATGCTCAATAAAGGAAAGGGGAGAAACGCCACCAGGTTTTTGGAGGTTAAGGGCAAAAATAACGCAAAAAACAACCGATTCTTCCCGGTTGCAATTCAGGTACGAAGATGTTGCTTCAATTGAGGATGCTACTCTCCCAAGTTTGAAATTTCGTTTTGGGGATTTTTGAGCGGCATGAAAAACAGCCTGTATGTGCTTTAATATCGTTTTTTCCATAACCACCAAGGTCGCCTTTTTCATGATCAAATTCCAATCTGATGTCAGTAAAGTGATTCTTCAGTTACGACGTGATTGTGAAGGAATCTGTTCCTGAAGACAGTCAGTCATTTAATTCCCTGAACCGGGATAATGTTTGTTTACTGATAGTAAGTCTTTCATTCAGGTTTTTAAAATTAAACCGTTGGGTATTGGATCTCATCATAGTTGTGTTAATTCACTAACAGGAATAAAAAATGAAAACTAAAATGATTCTCCCCACACTTTTTATCAGCTTACTTGCCGGTTCCGCTTTTTCACAAACTCCTGCAGGACCGCCAGACCCCCAGAAACAATTAGACAGAATGACTCAGCAACTTAATCTCGACGCCTCGCAACAGGAAAAAATAAAAGCCATTCTTCAGGCGGCAGAAAAGGACCGTGAAGCTATGAAAGCTGATCGTCTTGAAAAAGCAAAAGAAGTTTCCGGCAAAATCGAACAGGTTTTGAATGCTGAACAAAAGGTCAAATTCAAGGAAATGAAAGAAAAGCGCATAAAAGAAATGAAAGAGCGCAAAGCGGACCGTAAAGAAGGAAAAAAGGGTCGCAAAGGACATCCTGAAGGAAAACCTGAATCAGCAAAACCTTAATTCAACTAACTATTCATATAGCCACCCGGGTCAAAACCGGGTGGTAATTTTTTAAACCCACCTTCAAAATCCTGTCTTCTGACTCCAGACTTCTTACTTCTATCTTCCAATACCGAAAGTGTTTGGGATCTTGGTAGCACTACGACTTCTAACTTCTATCTTCTAACTTCTAACTTCTGAATTCTTTCTTCTGTCACCTGAATTCTGTATTTTCAGAGATTTAACCGGAATTATAGAATGAATCACCCGAAATACGAAGCTGTAATCGGACTCGAAGTCCACGCACAATTATCTACTAAAACCAAAATTTTCTGCGGTTGCTCAACCAAATTTGGTGCGGCACCGAATAGTCAGGTTTGTCCGGTTTGTCTTGGGATGCCCGGCGTACTTCCTGTTCTCAACGAAAAAGTAGTTGAATATGTGATCCGCATGGGTCTTGCCCACGGTTGTGATATTGCGGAACGGTCTACCTTCGCCCGGAAAAATTATTTCTACCCTGACCTTCCGAAAGGGTATCAGATTTCCCAGTATGAAGATCCAATTTGCGCCAACGGAAGTGTTCAGTTTAAACTTGAAGACGGAACGGAAAAATCAGTTCGCCTGATGCGGATTCATATGGAAGAAGATGCCGGAAAGTCATTGCACGATCAGCATCAGGATACTTTTGTCGATTTGAACCGGGCCGGAACGCCACTGATTGAAATCGTTTCCCAGCCGGATATAAAAACAGCAGAGGAAGCCGGAGCTTATCTCACCAAGCTACGTCAGGCAGTTAGATATCTCGAAATTTGTGATGGAAATATGGAAGAAGGATCGCTTCGCTGTGATGCCAACGTTTCTGTCATGCTCAGAGGGTCAAAGGAATTCGGAACCCGTACCGAATTGAAAAACCTGAATTCCATCAAGTTTGTCGAAAAAGCTATTGATGCAGAAATTGCCCGCCAGATTGAAATTATTGAAGACGGCGGAAAAATTATTCAGTCAACCATGGGTTACGACCCGCACCGGAACGAAACCCGTGTGCTCAGAACCAAAGAAAATGCCCATGATTACCGGTATTTTCCTGATCCTGATCTGGTCATGGTTCACGTAACTGAAGACCGGATTACCAAAGTTCGCAATGAAATGCCAGAGCTTCCTGATCAGAAGAAAAACAGACTAGTTAGTCAGTATGGCATTCCGGTTTATGATGCTGAAGTCCTTTCTGCAGATAAAGAACTTGCAAATTATTACGAATCGGTTTGCAAAGAAACGACTGATTTCAAGGCTGCCTCCAACTGGGTGATGGGAGAAGTCATGCGGATTATGAAGGAAAAATTACTTTCAATTTCCGAGTTTTCTTTGTCGCCGGTGCAGATTGCCGGAATTGTGAATCTGATCAAAGATGGAAAAATCAGTACCACAATCGGGAAGCAGTTGTTTGAAGAACTTCTAGCAAATGGCGGTGATCCTGCAACCGTTGTTGAAGCAAAAGGTTGGCTTCAGGTTTCTGATACCGGAGCAATTGAATCTGTTATTGATACCGTGATTGCATCCAATCCCGGTCAGGTTGCTGAATTTGTTGGCGGAAAAGATAAACTATTCGGATTCTTCGTTGGCCAGACCATGAAAGCCATGAAAGGGCAGGGAAATCCGAAAGTCATCAATGATATTCTGGTTAAAAAACTGGAAGCCCTGAAAAGCTAAGATTTCAGGAAAATTGCCGGATTATTTGCTGTTTTAAATAGGATGTCATCCCCGCGAAGGCGGGGATCCATGCCTTTCTTTACCAACTTTGTTTCCCCCTCCAAAGAAACCCCTTTCTCTTTTTGTTCCGAATAATAATCGCATTCTTTGGGTTGTACAGAATTATATTCTTTTATTATTCTTGTAAACGTGTATTGTATAAATAATAGTTGGTATTATCTTTGTAATCCAAATTATATTCAACGGTAAAACAGGTAAGGAAATTCTGAATGAAGTTCTCAACAAAAGCCATTCACACGGGTGTAAATAAAGATTCTGCCTACAACAGTGTCATCACGCCTATTTATCAAACCTCGACCTTTCGTTTTGAAGACATTGGGACTACCAAAGGATATGATTACACCCGTTCCGGAAATCCGACCCGTACAGCTCTTGAAGAATGTCTGGCCGATCTTGAAGGCGGATTGTTGGCTCGTGCAGTTGCAACCGGTATGGCGGCAATAAATGTGGCTCTTCATTTTGTGAAAACCGGCGAACATATTATTTCCACCAACGATTGTTATGGCGGGACAGAACGGCTCCTTCGTATTTATTCCGGATTATATGGTATTGAAGTCACCTTTGTTGACATGACTGATTTAGAAAAAGTCCGCAAGGCCGTGAAACCCAACACACGTCTGTTCTGGATTGAAACCCCAAGTAACCCGCTTCTCAATGTTGTTGATATTAAAGCACTTACAGAAATTACCCATCAGCATAAGGCACTTGCTGCAGTTGATAATACCTTTCTTTCTCCTTATTTCCAGAAACCGTTTGAACTCGGTGCAGATATCGTCATTCACTCAACTACAAAATACCTGAACGGGCATAGTGATGTCGTCGGCGGAGCGGTTATTGTAAATAATCAGGAACTGGGAATCCGTCTTTCTGAACTCGTGAATGCACTTGGACAAAGTCAGGCTCCATTTGACGCCTGGTTGGTTTTGCGTGGAATCAAAACCCTCGTTCCAAGAATGAAAGCCCACGAAGAAAATGCCAATAAGCTGGCCAAATTTCTTGATCAGCACCCCAAAGTTGCAAAAGTTAACTATCCCGGTTTGCCAACTCATCCGCATCATGAACTCGCCAAAAAGCAGCAATCGGGCTTCGGCGGAATGATTTCCTTTGAAGTGAAGGGCGGAATTGACAATGTAAATAAACTCCTGAAAGCCACCCGGATTTTCGCCATTGCCGAATCCCTTGGCGGAATTGAATCACTCATTTGTCATCCGGCAACGATGACTCATGCTTCCATGAACCCTGAACTCAGAGAGAAGGCCGGAATTAATGAACGGGTTATCCGTCTTTCGGTCGGAATTGAAGATATCGATGATTTGATTGCAGACCTGAATCAGGCATTAAGTTAATTGTTTTATCCCGGGGTTTTTAATGTGCAGGGGCTTAAAATCTTAAGCCCCTGCGGTGTTTGTGTATCATCATCCCCCATTAATCCTCCATTAATTTTAAAAGGTTTCTGACAACCCATTTGTCTGTTTTTACCAATTCACCTACCTTTGCACCCGAAAATTATTCCAATTTTATACAATCAAAAGGAAAAAATCCCATGCCAAAAACCATTATTGCCGGTAACTGGAAAATGAACAAGAACCTGGCTGAATCCGTTCAGCTTGCTTCAGAAGTTGTTAAAGTTTCTGGTAAAGCAAGTGCAGGCGTTGAACTTGTCGTTTGTCCTGTTTTTACCCATCTCGAAGCAGTCAAAGAAGTGATCAAGGGAACTGCAGTTAAATTGGGTGCCCAAAACTGCTACCCGGCAGATTCAGGTGCTTTTACCGGTGAAGTTTCTGGCTCAATGCTCAAAGCAATTGGTGTTGAATATGTGATTTTAGGTCACTCTGAGCGTCGTCAGTATTTTCATGAAAACAACGAATTTATCAATAAGAAAGTCCATCACGTACTTGCTCACGGCATGAAACCGATTTATTGTGTTGGCGAATTGCTTGAAGAACGTGAAAAAGGCGTTACCCACCAGGTTGTGACAGAGCAGATCAATGCCGGTCTTGCTAACGTGACCGCAGAGCAAATGAAAAATGTTGTTATTGCTTACGAACCGGTTTGGGCAATTGGTACCGGAAAAGTTGCTTCCCCTGAACAGGCAAACGAAGTTCACATCCTCATCAGAAATCTTCTGGTCAAGCTGGTTGGTGAAGCAGGAAAAGAAGTAACCATTCAATATGGCGGTTCAATGAAACCTGACAATGCAAAAGAATTGCTTGCACAATCTGAAATCAACGGTGGTTTGATCGGCGGCGCTGCATTAAAGGCTGACGACTTTCTCGCAATCGGTTCCGCAAAATAAGTGATTTATCGCAAAGACAGGGCATTGCCCTGTCTCTGCTTTTTTCCTTGCCTTGTCTCTGCACTTCAAAATCCACAGATTCCTTGATTCAATCCCGTTTTCCTGCTACCTTTTCAGATGAATTCCGGAAACCCCGGGAAATTTAAAAACAAGACTCCGGTTTAACACTCCCAAAAACCGGTCGGGTTGGGTATGCAGGCATTAATCCTTAATCAGAATTATCAGGCCGTTTCTGTAACCGATACCACCAACGCCTTTCTTCTGGTTTTTCTCGAAAAAGCTGAATTGCTTGAAATCTACGATGAACATGTGCTTAAAACCATTTCCAAATCGTATCCGATGCCAAGTATTATCAAATTGAAACGGTATATTTCAATTCCTTACCGGAATATCCTGCTTTCAAGAAAAAATGTGATTAAAAGGGATAATCACCGGTGTCAGTATTGTCATTCGGTTGCAGCAGATCTGACTGTTGATCACATCCTTCCAAAATCACTCGGCGGACAGGATACCTGGGAAAATCTGACAACCGCCTGTCACCGCTGCAATCACAAAAAAGGAAACCGGACGCCCGAACAGGCCGGGATGACGCTGTTAAGTAAGCCATTTAAGCCCAATCATGTGCTTTTTCTTCGCCAGAATGTGGCAAAAGTGCACGAAAAATGGAAACCCTATTTATTTCTGTCCTGAAATTGTTTAATATTGCAGATCGAATTCAGACTCCGGTTCAAACAAGGGCACCAAAATCCAACATTCTGTTCCCGTTACTCAACGGAATCCTTCGGGACAGGAACCAAAACCGGATCATTCACACAGTTTCCATTTAATCGACCCGGAACACTTTGCTCCAGTTAACTTGTTTTATATCTCCGACTAAACTAAAATTCCGTTTTTAATGAAAAAAACAATTCTATCCGGTATGCGACCTACCGGCAGGCTCCACATTGGTCATTATGTGGGTGCTCTTGAAAACTGGGTTTCCCTTCAGGGAGATTACCAGAATTACCATCTTGTTGCCGACCTTCATGTTCTGACAACCAATACCAATACTTCAAATATTGAAGACTACACACTTGATATGGTGATGGATTGGATTGCCTCGGGCATCGATCCTGAAAAAAGTCCCATGTTCCGCCAAAGTCAGATCAAACAGCATTCTGAATTGTTTCTCATTTTTTGTATGCTGATCACCAAATCCCGGCTTGAGCGCAATCCTACGCTGAAGGAACAAGTTCGGGATATGGAAATTGATAATATGATTTACGGACATCTGGGTTACCCAGTTCTCCAGGCTGCTGACATTCTTCTTTATAAAGGAAATCTCGTTCCGGTTGGTGAAGACCAGCTTTCTCACATCGAGATTACCAGAGAAATTGCCCGAAAATTTAATTTTGAGTACGGAAATGTTTTTCCTGAACCCGATCCGAAATTGACAAAATTCTCGAGGCTTCCAGGTCTTGACGGGAAAGCAAAAATGTCAAAATCACTCGGGAATACGATTTTTCTTTCTGATGCGCCGGAAGATATTTTTGCCAGCGTTAAAAAAGCCGTTACCGATACCCAAAAACAACGCAAAAACGATCCGGGCCGCCCGGAAGTGTGCACCGTTTATACCTATCATGAAAAGTTTAATCCGACTGAAACAGAAACTATTGCAGCAGATTGCAGAAGTGGTGCTTTAGGTTGTGTTGATTGCAAAAAAAGGTGTGCAACTGCAATTTCCGACTTTTTTGAACCCATCAGAGAACGTCGTGCACCACTTGCTGCGAATCCGGAAAAAGTTAAAGAGATTCTGCTTGATGGTGAAACCAAAGCCAGAAAAGTTGCAGAAGAAACCATGCGTCAGGTTCACGAAGCCATGAAACTGGGTTAATGTATAAAGTTTCCCTCGACCATTTTGAAGGTCCGCTTGATCTTCTTTTGTTTTTTATCCGGCGGGATGAGATTAATATTTATGACATCCCAATTGCCCGGATAACCAACGAGTTTCTTGAATACGTCCATTACATCAGACAGTTAGATCTTGAAGTTGCCAGTGATTTTATCTACATGGCAACCTACCTGCTGAGCATCAAAGCCCGGCTGATGTTACCTGCAGAACCTGGCGATGATGGTGAGATTGAAGACCCCAGAACTGAACTGATGACGATGTTGCTCGAACACAGTCAGTTTAAAGAAGCTGCCGGTGATTTGCAGAAACTTGAAAATGAGCGGAGTGTTTATTTTCAACGGCTTCAGTTTGATGCTGAAAAGAAAATGGCAGAGAATAATTCTGATCCAGGCCTTGATATTCTGCTCGAAAATGTAACTTTATTTGATTTGATGCTGGTTTACCGGAAGGTTATTCAGAACACCCCAAAGGTTACCTTTCATGAAGTTAAAAAAATAAGTGTGACCATTGAAGATCAGATAAAGGTAGTTTCTGATTGGCTCGACAGAAAAGAACGGTTTGCCTTCAGTGAGCTATTCAATGAAATCCAGGAAAAAATTGTCCTGATCATTACCTTTCTTGCCATACTTGAAATGACCAAGCTGCAAAAAATAACTTTATTTATTTCAGAAAACCTGACCGATTTTTATGTAGTCAGAAAAACAGATTCTGACGAAGATGTCAATGAGGAAATCTCAACTTATGGCGGATGATTTAGACTATCAGCCAGTTCCGCCGGCTGATACCACTGATGATTTATTTGTTCCCGACGATACGTTAATGCCGATCGTTGAGGCCTTGATTTTTGCATCTGAATCACCCGTTTCCCTTGCTGCTCTTAAATTGTTGCTTGATGAAGAATATGCCGTTTTAGGCAGTGGTGGTGTGCCTGAAGGTCGGATTGTAGAAGTCATCGACCGGCTGAACCGGCAATATGAAGATCAGAAACGTGCGTTTTTAATCCGTTTTATTGCGGATGGATATTTGTTCATGACCCATGAAAATCAGGCAGGCTGGGTCGCCAAATTGTACAGAAACAAACAAAGTAAGCGAATCAACCAATCAGCGCTTGAAACCCTTGCAATTATTGCCTACAAACAGCCAATCTCAAAACCTGAGATTGAAAATATCCGTCGTGCTTCAGCCGATTACTCTGTCAAAATCCTTTTGGAACGAAATTTGATAACAGTAGTAGGCAGGGCCGAAACCGTCGGGAAACCCCTCCTGTACGGAACTACCCGTGAATTCCTCCTTCATTTCGGACTTAAGTCTATTACCGAACTTCCGAAACTCAGAGAAATCTCTGAAATCATGAAGGATGATGAATTTGAATTTGAACAGCAAATGAGAATAAAAATGGAGGATTCGGATGCCGGAAACCCGGCAGACTTGTCCCCGGAGCAGAATGATGAACAACTCGAATCGTAAACCCTACGGTAACAAATATAAAAAAAGCCGTACTCCCCACGGTAATTCAAGCCATCCCGGCAGCCACAATCCCAACAGGGATGAACCCAATTTCAATCTGAAAAGTGAAATTGATGAATATGGCGTCAGGACTACAAAATCCCGGCAGTATATTGAGAAAGAACACCGCAAATACGGTTACTCAGTTGATACACTGAATGGCAATGCAACCCAGAAGCATAACAGTGACATTTTACCGAATGTTAATAAAGTTTGGCGTCCGGATAATGAAATTGCAGTAGGAGCTGGTAGCAAAGCAAAACCTTCTGGTCCTGGTAAAAGCCGGTACGGAACCCATTCTGCACCGTCATCACATCCAGGGCATCGCCGGAAAATTGACAATTCAACTCCTGCTTTAGCTGGTCCGTCTACCGGAAGAAATTCTGATTCAGCCGGAGCCGGGAAACCTACCGGACCCAATAAAAATGCCAAACGTGGAAAACCTTTCCGTCCAAAACAGAAGGTTTCGGGAGTTCCCAAAACCGCTGAAGAGGGTGAGCTAAGACTGAATAAATATCTCTCCCAGCAAGGTGTTTCTTCCCGCCGTCATGCCGATGAACTGATTGAAGCCGGTAAGGTTAAAATAAACGGAAAAGTTGTAAAAGAACTTGGTATTAAGGTTGACCCGGCAACAGATAAAATTTCTGTAGGCGGGCTTGAAGTTTCGAATAAACCGGAACCCAATTACTACCTGGTAATGAACAAGCCAAAGGATACCATTACCACCCGGTCTGATGAAAAAGACAGAAAAATTGTAATGGATCTGATTGACGAAGACCTTCGGAAAAAAGTCGTTCCTGTTGGCCGTCTTGATCGTGATACAACCGGAACTTTACTTCTTACAAATGATGGTGAACTTACCTATCGCCTTACCCATCCTTCCTACCAGGTTCCACGTGTTTACCATGTTGTTCTTGATAAGAAAATTCTCAAAAAAACCATGGATACCATTCTTTCAGGTGTCATGATTGATGGTGAAGCTGCAATTGTGAGCTCAATCGAATATAACATCGATAAGAAAAATGAAGTATTTCTGACATTGAACGAAGGTAAAAACAGAGAAGTCAGAAAGATTTTTGAAACAGTTGGTTATGTAGTTGAGAAACTTGACCGGATTACTTTTGCAGGAATGAACTGCGAAGGATTGAAACGGGGTGAATTCCGCCAATTAACAAAAACAGAAATAACTTATCTGAAATCTATTGTGGATATCCGATGAGCATAGGCCGGATCATCGCCATTGATGATTATAAGGCTACGCTTGAGAGCCTTTCCGTTTTGCTTGAAGCAAATGACTATGAAGTGGTCACTGCAGATAATGGTATTTCTGGTCTTAAACTTCTTAACAGCCAGGATTTCGATCTTGTTCTTCTTGATGTGAAAATGCCGGGAATGGACGGATTTGAAGTCATTGAAAAGCTGAAACGGGAAAAACCGGAAATTCCGGTTATCATCATGTCTGCGCATGATTCTGCCAATACTGCTCTTCGTGCTGCAGGAATGGGTGCTTTCGATTTTCTTGAAAAACCACTTGATACTGACCGGCTGCTGATCACAATCAGAAACGGACTTGAAAAAGGCCGTCTGATAAAGGAAAACAAAAAACTGAAGGTGCAGGTTGAAGGAACCTACGATATTATCGGAGTTTCAAAACCTATTCAGCAGATCAGGGAAATGATCTTTCGGGTTGCAAAAACCGAAGCTCGGGTTCTGATAACCGGTGAAAACGGTACCGGTAAAGAGTTGGTTGCCAGGGCAATTCATAAACACTCAGTCAGAAATTCTGCTCCGCTTGTAGAAATAAATTGTGCCGCCATTCCTCATGAATTGATTGAAAGTGAACTTTTTGGTCACGAAAAAGGCTCATTTACTGGCGCAACTGTACAAAGACTGGGCAAATTTGAACAGGCACAGGGTGGAACTCTTTTCATGGATGAAGTCGGTGATATGTCACTTTCTGCTCAGGCGAAAGTACTCAGAGCCCTTCAAAACAACACCATTCAGCGTGTAGGCGGTTCTGAAAGTATCACAGTAGATGTTCGTGTTATTGCTGCAACCAATAAAAACCTTCGTGAAGCAATCGAAGAAGGTAAATTCCGTGAAGATTTGTATCACCGCCTGAATGTAATCCCAATTCATGTTCCTCCACTTCGTGAACGCCGTGAAGATATTCCCATTTTGCTTAAACATTTTTCCAAAGAACTGGCAGTAAAATATCAGGTCGCAGAGAAGGATTTTGATCAGCGTTCTCTTGAAATTTTGCAAAGTTTGGAATGGACCGGCAACGTACGTGAACTTCAGAATATGGCTGAACGTTTGATGATTCTGAGTCGTGCTGATCTGATCACCGAACAGGATGTGAGCATGTTCGTAACGCTTGATGCTAACAAAGTCTTGCCGGGTAACGATTTATTCGATTTGTATGATGATTTTCAAACGTTCAAAGATATGATTGAAAAACTGTTCATTGAACGTAAACTTGAAAAGTATGCCTGGAATATTTCTAAAACTGCTGAAGCACTCGATATCCAGCGCAGCCATTTATATAACAAAATCGAAAAATATGGAATCAAACGTGCAGAGGGTGAAAACGCATGAGTGAACCTCTTTTTCGTCTGGAAAACCTCCACAAATCATATAAAAGGGAAGGTCGTGATGACCTCGAAGTTTTACGTGGTATTTCAGTCTCTGTACAGGAAAAGTCATTTCTGACTATTGTGGGTCGTTCGGGTTCAGGTAAAAGTACGATCCTGCAATTAATGGCTGCTTTCGACAAACCCACAAACGGAAAAGTATTCTTCAGGGAATCCAACCTCACCTCAATGGATGACGAAGCTCTGAGTTTGTACAGAAACAAGCACATTGGCTTCATCTTTCAGTTTCACCATTTGTTGCCAGAATTTTCTGCTCTTGAAAATGTCATGATCCCGGGTCTGATCCGTCAGACCATGAAACGGAATGAAATTGAAAAAAAAGCTGTTGAACTGCTTTCACTGGTCGGACTTGATGACCGGTCAGAACATAAGCCTTCACAAATGAGTGGTGGTGAACAGCAGAGAGTAGCCATTGCCCGTTCATTAATGAACAATCCGGAAGTTATTTTTGCCGATGAACCAACGGGAAATCTGGATTCCGCCAATTCTGAACTTGTTTTTGCTTTGCTTGAAAAAATTCACAAAGAACTTGATACGACGATGATTGTTGTGACACACAATGCTGACCTGGCTGGCCTGGGTCAGATTCGTCTAGAAATTAAAGATGGAATGTTTTGCTGATGGTGACTGAACCTTTAATTCAATCTGATCTTGCACAAAAAATTAACGTCCTGAAAAAGGAAATGAATGCCGTTATTCTGGCACATTATTATCAGGATGGTGAAATTCAGGATATCGCTGATTTCGTTGGTGATTCACTCCAGCTTGCTCAGGCGGCCGTAAAAACACAGGCTGATGTCATTGTGTTTGCCGGTGTTCACTTTATGGCTGAAACTGCAAAAATCCTGAATCCTGATAAACTTGTTCTTCTGCCCGATTTGAATGCAGGGTGTTCACTTGCCGATGACTGCCCTTATGACGATTTCAAAGCTTTCCGTGAGAAGTATCCTGATCACAAGGTTTTATCTTATATCAATTGTTCAGCTGCAATAAAAACGTTGTCTGATGTGATTGTGACCAGTTCAAACGCTGAAAAAATTGTCAGATCTTTCCCCGAAAACCAACCCCTTATTTTTGCACCGGATAAAAACCTTGGTGCCTATCTCAATAAAAAATTAGGGAAAAATATGATTTTGTGGGATGGTTCCTGCCAGGTGCACGAGGTTTTTTCTGAAAGAAAGATGATCGATCTGAAACTCCGTCATCCTGAAGCTTTGATTCTAGCCCATCCGGAATGTACCGAGTCTATCTTAAATCATGCTGATTATATTGGTTCAACGACTGGAATTTTGAATTATGCCGTAAGTTCACCGGCAAAAGAGTTTATTGTTGTAACAGAACCCGGAATTATACATCAGATGGAAAAAGCTTGCCCTGATAAAGTTTTTATTCCAGCCCCGCCTGTAGCAAATTGTGCCTGCAATGAATGTCCGCATATGAAACTGAACACGATGGAAAAGATCTATCTTGCCATGAAAAACAAATTTCCGGAAATCATTCTGGATGCTGAAACCCTTAGACTTGCCCGTTTACCCATCGATAAAATGCTGGCATTGAGCTGATATGATCTTTATTTCAGACTTTCTCGTTATCGGAAGCGGAATTGCCGGACTCAGTTATGCACTTAAAGCTGCAAAACACGGAACCGTTCATGTTATAACGAAAAAGGATTCTGCCGAATCAAGTACAAACTATGCGCAGGGTGGCATCGCTGCTGTTTTCTCACCGACCGATACTTTCGATTCGCATATTCAGGATACTTTGATTGCAGGCGACGGGCTTTGTGATGTTGAAGCTGTGTCCCAGCTTGTTAAAGAAGGTCCGGAACGGATCAATGAACTCATTGAGATTGGCGTTAAATTTTCAGTGCGGAATGGTGAAATTGAACTGGTTAAAGAAGGCGGACATTCCATTCACCGGATTCTTCATGCAAAGGATCTCACCGGCAAGGAAATTGAACGGGCTCTGCTTGCAGCTACAAATGAAAATGAATCTATACAGGTTTTCGAACATCGCCAGGCCATTGATCTGATCACTGAGCATCATACCGGCGGTATCATGAAAATAGGACATCCTACCTGTTTTGGTGCCTATGTTTTAAATCCTGAAACCCGTGAAATTGATATTTTTCTCTCAAAGATTACCTATTTATGTACGGGTGGTGCCGGTCAGGTTTATTTACACACGACAAACCCTGGAATTGCCACCGGTGACGGAATTGCAATGGCTCATCGTGCCGGAGCGACAGTTGGCAACCTTGAATTTATGCAATTTCATCCAACCAGCCTGTATTCAAAAACAAAAAAACGGTTTTTGATTTCAGAAGCCGTAAGAGGGCATGGTGCGATACTCAGGAATAAAGCCGGTGAACGGTTTATGGAAAAGGTTGATCCACGCCTAGAACTGGCAACCCGTGATATTGTTGCACGTGCGATTGACCGTGAGATGAAGCAAAGTGGCGATGATTATGTTTTGCTTGATCTTTCCAGTCTGCCCGCTGAAGAAATTAAAGATCATTTCCCGAATATCTTTCAAACCTGCCTGAAAGAGGGAATTGACATTACGAAAGAACCGATCCCTGTCGTTCCTGCTGCCCATTATATGTGTGGCGGCGTTATGTGTGATCTTGATGGAAAAACAGCTATCAGGAATTTGTACGTTGGTGGAGAAACTGCTTTTACCGGTGTTCATGGTGCAAATCGTCTGGCATCAAACTCATTGCTTGAAGCTGTCGTTTGGGCACACCGTTCCGTCGAAGATGCAGCCCTTGTATTGCCTGAACTTCATTTTGAAACCCGTAAAATTCCTGAGTGGGATGACAAGGGAACAACAAATGCTGAAGAATGGATTTTGGTTTCACATAGTTTTAACGAGATTAAGTCCATTATGTGGGATTATGTAGGTATTGTAAGAAGTAATCTTCGTCTTGAACGGGCACGCAGGCGTATTGAATTTATCAGAAAGGAAGTTGATGAGTTTTACAGGCGTACCCGGCTTACCCCTGAAATCGTTGAACTCAGAAATCTGGTATTGGTAGCATCACTGATTATTGAATGTGCAATTCTCAGAAAAGAGAGTCGTGGACTTCACTTTACAACCGATTATCCACAAAAAACAACCGAAAACAATCCTGCAAATACGGTTTTATTATAATAATTTCCGAATTTTTTATTAGTTCGGTTTTATAATTCAATTTCCCTTTCTATATTTAGCTTTTTGATTTTCCGGAGAACTACATGTGGTCAATGAAAAGCATTCTCGTTCCAACTGATTTCAGCAGTCATTCAGAACTTGCACTGCGTCAGGCAGAAGCTTTTGCCAAAGTTTATTCGGCTCAGCTTGAAATTCTTCACGTTACTGATTTCGAAAAGGTTGCCAATGATTATACCGGTCACCGGGGGTCTAAGGAAAGCCTGATAAAAGTTATCGAGAATGAAGCAGAACTTAAGGTTAATAAGCTGATTAAGGAAAGAAACTGGAACGGTTTAAAAGCGATTGGAATTAATATCACAGGCAGTGCCATTGACCGCATCATTCATGTTGCCCGTTCCAGAAAAAGTGATGTTGTTCTTATGGCCACCCGCGGCCGCGGAAATGCCACAGACTTTGTACTTGGTTCAACCACCTATAAAGTGATCCGAACAGCTCCTTGTCCGGTTTTATCAATCCCAAATCCGAAAAATGACCTTACTGCAAATTCAGTTCTGTTTACTACCGATTTTTCAAATAATTCGTACCTCGGTTACGAATACGCCGTTTCTGTTGCCAAACAGTTCAATTCAAAACTCCACATTCTTCATATTGTTGATGATAAAACCCCAGATCTTGATGTAGTTGAACAAAAATTTACTGCATTAAAATCGGCAGCTCATGCTGAAGGCGTTTTGAATGTAAATTCTACAATAGCCAAAGACCGGGATGCCAGTGACGGAATAAAAAATTTCGTTGATAAAAACGGGATTGATTTTGTCGTTATTGCGACTCACGGGCACGGGGGTGTTAAACAATATTTTCTGGGATCAACAACCGTTGATGTCATAACCAGATCACAGGTACCCGTTCTCCTGATCCGTCAAATGGAATATTAAATCAGAAAAACCGGATTTGTAAATGCAACCAGCAGATCCGGTGACCTCTGATGGTAGAACTCAGCCAGTTTCCCTTCAACCTCAATCCTGAAATAAAGACTTTCATCCGGAAGCCTGAAATCAGTAAATTCCTGTCTGAAATATAAACAATCCTGCTGCCCAATTTCCAGGTTCGTTATCAATTCCTTCCCATCTGCCCCAATGAAAAGCCTGATTTTTTCTAAACAACCAAATTCCTCAGTTGTTTTTAATTCTAACTCCAGGCTATTGAAATCTTCTCTTTTCAGGTCTGTACCAAACTCAACTTCACTCAAATCTTTTCTGAAAATGTGAAGGGCAATCCCATTTGTGAGGTAGGAATGCCCTGCCTTGAGGGCAGATAAAATACGTTCTTCATCTTTTCCGGCTGTTTGAACCACTGTTCTGAATTTTCCGAACCAGTGAGAATCTTTTTCAGTCAGTGAAAAAAACGGAAGTTTTGTTTGTCTAACCCTGTTGAAATTGCCGTGAGAATCATTTCCACCGCCAATAAAGGTCCGGTTTCCTGAAACCAGAAACTCAATCCAGATTTTTCGGGATTTCTGAAAAGCTTCACCAAGCCATCCGTTTAAAATCTGCATCGGAATCTGTGTATCAAGTAAATCAGTTTCAGAATAAATTCCCCGGTTTAGGGCAAATCGTTCGGCACTTGAGGGAACCTCGAAGGGATGGGCAGCATACGCTGTCGTTTGCTGATCGAGAAGGGATAGTGCTTCTTTTAAGTTTGTTTCTGATTTTGTTCTAAAAGGGAGCTCCCCGCTGTCTCCAGAGCCGTGAATAAAGGTTCTCTGGCCAAGTAAAAGAAGGTGAATATTTTTGCCGGATTCATTTCTTGTGCTAAGTTCAAAGCCGGGAATAAGAAGAGTACCATCTGCAGACTGATTCAAAGTGATAACCTCATCAATCAACTGTTTCCATTTTCTCAATTCCGGATCCTGTTTCAGATAGTTATCAGGAAGATCATCCAAATCGTAAGAATGATCTGTCAGGCAGAGAAAGTCGTAAGCCAATGCCACAGAGGCAGCTTTTGAAAGTTGAATTCCTCCACCAAATTCTACCTGATCGAAAGTATACCGGGTATGATGGTGAATATCACCATGCTGTTGGTTTTCGAATTTTGGGAATCGGTCAGATCCGATCCAGACAGTAAACGGCTTTTTTTGAGTTGTCGAATAGTTATCAGAAATGACCGTCAACGGTTTATTCTCTGAAAATCCGCTGAGCTCTGCTTTTATTTCCCATTTACCCGGTTTGGCAAGTAAAACATGAAACTGCCTTTCATAAAAGGGTTCAGCAATGTTTTCATGAACCGGAAAACTGAAGAAAGACTGCTCGCCGGAGTTTAAGTGATAACAATTAATTGAGACAGAATCCACCCGGATTGGGAACAGGTGGGCATCATTGATAAGTAAAAAAACAGGAAGGGCAGAGCCAGGCTCAGTTCTGACCGGCATATCAAAAATAATTTCGGGTTCCCGCTTAAACAGGCGGTTTGGAAAAAAGGGAAGTCTGAAATGGGTTTCAGCATAACCTAAGATGGGGATTGCAAAAGGAAGCAGCCAGAGAAATTCGGTCATCAGTATAAGTCTGATTTTAATAAATGGGCAATAAAGTGTATATTTCCGAAAATATAGGACTTACAAAATGGGCAAACAAGTTATTATCATTGATCACCCTCTGATTAAAAGAAATATTTCAATTTTACGTGACAAAACAACTCCGGTTAACCAATTCAGGGACACAGTGAATGAACTTTCTACCCTGATGGCTTATGAAGTAACCAAAGACATCAACGTTCAGACTTACGAAATCCATACTCCACTCGAAAAAACTGAGGGGTACTTTGTTTCAGATCAGATTGTGATTATTCCGATTCTTCGTGCAGGACTTGGTATCCTCGATGGATTTCTGAAATTTTTGCATGAGGCAAGAGTGGGTATGCTTGGGTTGTACCGTGATCACCGTACTCATGAACCTGTTGAATATTACTCAAATATCCCATCCGGAATTGAAAACTCAGTAGTTATTCTGATTGATCCCATGCTGGCCACAGGCGGAAGTGCAATTATGGCGGTTGATTATCTGAAAAAATTAGGAGCCAAAAAGATAAAATTTGTGTGCTTGATTGCGGCCCCTGAAGGAATTGAAGCCTTTCACGCCAAACACCCCTCTGTACCGGTTTTTACTGCTTCAGTTGATCGTTGTCTGAATCATAACAAATATATTCTGCCAGGTCTTGGCGATGCAGGTGATCGCTTTTTTGGTACTATGTAGCGAACAATGGGTTTTGCATTCAATGTTTATTCCATGATTACAGGAATTGGCTTCACGCCTTGTACCGCCGGAAGGTAATCCTGAGCCAGGAAGTAGCAAACTGCAAAAAGGGCTGCTTCATCAATCTGACCCACTATCGGGTAGAAATCAGAACTTAACTCGATCGGATGGTAAATAAAAAACAAAGTGAAGGTGATGGCTTCAATAACCGGAAACGGAACCTCTTTGCGTTTTCCCAATTGGTAGTCACTAACCAAATTCAGCATGTTATCTATTTCGGGGATCCACTCCTGAAATCTGGCATGACGACTTAAAATAAACCTGATCTGCTCCCGATTATCAGTA
>Ga0209460_1000921_pt1 | contig 20854 bp, 18 predicted proteins | sample EBPBio132013_DNA_FD_185868 | JGI IMG/M metagenome (GOLD analysis project Ga0209460, IMG submission 185868) | Wastewater treatment Type I Accumulibacter community from EBPR Bioreactor in Madison, WI, USA - Reactor 2_5/13/2013_ DNA (SPAdes)... | ecosystem: Engineered > Bioreactor > EBPR >... | reverse complement strand
CCAGAGTTTGGAGGCGACGGCGATGGGGTCGGAGCCGACGAGGATAATCAGCAGCGCCGTGACCAGCAGCGAGACGAGGATGGGGGCGACACCGAAGATGAGGCGTGTGCGTAAGGATTGGTCTTTCATGCGTGCTGCACCTCAAAATGTCCACCGATGAGCCGACCGATTTCGTCAATGGTGGTGCGTCCCGCGTCCGGTATCTCGAAGAACTGACCGGCGTAGAAGACCAGAATACGGTCGCTGTAGGCTACGAGTTCGTCCAAATCCGGCGAGCTAAAGAGGATGGCCGCGCCACGATCCCGCCGTTCGAGCAACTGCTCCCAAATCCAACGTGCCGAGTCGACATCGAGGCCGCGCGTCGGTTGTTCGAGTGCCAGCAAAATGGGGGACGGAGGCATGAGCGCCATCAACACGCGCTGTTGATTACCACCTGATAGCTGTTCGATCATACTCTCAGGGCGACCGCGCACATCGTAGAGCTTGATCTGCGCCTCGCAGTGCTTATGGGCGGCTGTCCAGTCAATCAGGGTGGCGTTTTCGGTGGCGAGGGCAACATGCTCGGTGAGCGTCAAACCCTCGACCAGTCCTTCTTCCAAGCGACCCGCCGCACCGAAGGCCACCCCTTTGGCGAGGAAAGCGCGGTACGACTGACCGGTGACATCTTCACTTTTGAGCCGGACGCGACCACCAGCCGTTTTTTGTAAGCCCACACAGGCGCGGAGCATCAGTTCCTGCCCGCTGCCATCCAACCCGGCGAGGCCGATGACCTCACCGGCTTTCTGGCGCAGGCTGAGGTTTTCGATGTGTACGCGGCTGCCGCGAATATTGACATTTTCCAGCACCAGCGCGTCCGGCGCGTGTACCAAGTCCAGCGGCTTACGGGTTTGTGGGGCAAGCTGCTGCCCGAACATCATGGTGACCAACTGGGCGTTGGTGGCGGGCATATTGCGCGTGCCAACCAGCCGCCCGGCCCGTAACACGGCGACCTCGTGGCAGAGCGCGATAACATCTTCCAGCTTGTGGGAAACCAGCAGCACGGTTAGGCCGTCTTTGCTGGCGAGTTCACGGAGCGCGTCGAACAACACCTGCTTTTGCTCGGCGGAAATGCCGGTCGTCGGCTCGTCGAGGATCAGCAGCTTCACGCCGAGCGTGAGCAAACGGACGATTTCCATCTGCTGGCGCTGACCGATGCTCAACTGCGAAATGGGCATATCGGGGTCAAGCTCGAAGCCGAAGCGCTGGCTGATCTCACGCAGTTGGCGTGCAGCCGTTTTACGCGGGAGGAACACGCCATCCCCCCCGCCGTAAATGAAGTTTTCGAGGACAGTGAAGGCCGGAACGTCCAGCGGGTCCTGCTGCAACATGCCGATGCCGTTGCGGATGGCGGCTTGCGGGCCGGTGTAGGCGACGGGGCGGTTATCAATCCAGATTTCGCCGCTGTCGACGGGTTGAAAACCGGAGAGGATTTTCATGAGCGTGGATTTACCCGCGCCGTTTTCGCCGAGGATACCGACGATGCGCCCCGCGTGGAACGTCAGGTTGATGTCGTTGTTGGCGTGTACCGCGCCGAAGCGTTTGTGAATATGCCGGAGGTTGACCTGCATGGTTAAGCCTTATGGGTTTCAATGCGCGTCATTTTAACAACAGGGTTCACAGGGCGCAAAGAGACAAGGGCAACGAAAATGTTAATCTATTACCGCACAAAATGTACAAAGACAAGATTAACCGCAGAGACGCGGAGAACGCAGAGGAATACAGAGAGATTTAACACGAAGGCACAGAGCATTTTTAACCGCCAAGTCGCCAAGAACGCCAAGTTCAATACAGAGGGAAGAAGCGATAGAGGTTAGAGTTCACCAGCCACCCAGCGGGCGAGGACGCGCTGCGTGGGCAGAAAGGCGAGTTCGGGCAGGCTGCCGCGTGTGAACCACGCTGCGGCTTGGGCATCATCCGCCGCTTGCAGCTCGCCACCGATGACCGAGGCGGCGTAGGCAATGACCACATCGGCGAGGCCACCATCGTCGGGGGTGTGGAACACGTCGATCAGGCGGTCAACGCGGACATCAAGATTGGTTTCTTCCAGCACCTCGCGGCGGATGGCGACGACCGGGTCTTCGTACCACTCCATGAAGCCAGCAGGGGTGACCCACAAACCTTTCTTGGGGTCGTTGGCACGTTGAACCAATAGCACATGATCGTTCTGCACGATGAGCGCCAGCACCGCGACGGCAGGGGCAAAAAACACGATATGCCCGCAGGTGGTACACACCGGACGCTCGATGCCGAAGCGTTCGAGGAGTTCGGTGGGCGAACCACACAGCGGGCAGTAGTGGTTAACCCGTTCGCGGCTCATGGGCGGTTACGGCGGCGAACAATGGTCGTGCCAACCGCCAGCATAAGGAATACCGCGCCCAGCACAACCAACACCAGCGGCAGCAAGGCCGTTGTCGATACCCGTTCGCGTTCAACCGGCGGCACGGGTGTAAAGGTCATCATCGCGGTGGGCTGCGGCGTGCTGGTGGATGTCAACGTCGGTGCAACCGTATTAGTGGCCGTCGGGGTATGTGTGGAAGTCGGCACAACGGTCGCGGTAGGTGCAAAGGTCGCGGCGGGCTGTGTCGAAGCGAAACCCATGATTGCAGGCGTGGTTGCGGTTTCCGTCGGCGCGATCATCATGGATGACATGGCATCATTCGAGTCGGCGGCTGCGGCTGGCTGATCGGAGGGAGCAGCGCCGCCCATTGCGCCGGTTGGCTGCACTTCAAAAAGCTGCGTCTCAGTCGTTTCGGTCGGTTCGGTGCTGCGTTCCTGCGACGGGTTGGGCGCGGCGGGAACGGCACCGTACGTATTGCCACTGTCCTGCCCGTCCTGCGGTTCTTCCGCGTCCGGTTGGAACAGCGAACCGATGCCCACTTCGTTGGTGGTCGTCGACTGCGTGACCACGCCATCCTCTAAGGTTGCCTCAGCCTCTTGTTCGAGAATGGTGGGGGCAGTAACGGGCGCAACATCCACCGCCAGCGACTCGGCGGTCGCGGTCGTATCCGCTGATTTGTCGAGCGTGGTGGCCGTCGTGGTGCCGGCATCGGTTAGCATCACGGCGACCTGTGCCGCATTTTCGCTGGTGGGTGCTTGCGTGGTATTGGTGAACAGATACGCGCCCACGGCAAAAAGGATAATCGCGGCGGCGGTTGAGATAGCACTGAAGGCGGCGCTGGCGAAGAATGACGTTCGCCGTGCGTAACGGGCATCCAGTGTAAAGTCGCGCGGCGCTTTACGCGGCGGCAGGTTATTCAGCAGCGTGACGGTCGCTTGCAGTTCTTCCAACTCCGAGCGCAGTTCCGGCTCGGCTTGAAGGCGTGATTCAAGATCGGCGCGTTCGCTGTCGGTGAGCGCACCGTCGATATAAGCAGAAAGCAGGTCGTAATCCAGATCAGTTAGCATGGTTGAGTAAGACTACCGTTAATTCACGACACATTAAAGACGATAAACCGAGGGCAAAAGTTCCCGAACATTTCCTAAGCAGTTTCGAACCCCTGCCCGTGCGCGGCTGAGGCGTGATTTCACCGTGCCTAAGGTCGCGCCGGTGATCTCGGTGATCTCCTGATAACTCAAGCCTTCGACATCGCTCAGGACGAGTACCGCCTTTTGGTCGGTTTGCAAACCGCCGATGCATTGTTCAATCGCGCGGGCGAGTTCGGCCTGCTGGGCGGCCTGCTCCGGCGTGGCGCTGTCGGCGGCCAGCGGTGGGCCATCGTCGGCATCCGCACCGGGTAAATCCTCTATCGCGGTCACGGGACGGCGCTTCAGGCGGCGCAGTTCGTCGTAGCAGGCGTTGGTGGCGATGCGGAACAACCACGCGCGGAAACTGCCCCCACGGTAGGTATCCAAGCGTCGGTAGGCCGCAATAAAGGCATCCTGCGCCGCGTCCGCAGCACTTTCCGACTCACCGAGAATGCGGTAGGCAATTGAATAGACGCGATCCTGATAATGCAGGACGAGATCATTAAACGCAGTCATGTTCCCACGCACGGCAGCTTTGATCAGCGCGGGTTCATTTTGAAGTTCGCTCGCCATTGACAATCCGTGTCAGAGATTTTAAGATAAATACCATCAATCTAAACAAGGTGCCAAACCTATTTTAGATGCATTTAAAAGCCGATGTGGTGAAATTGGCAAACACTACGCACTCAAAATGCGTCGCTCGAAAGGGCTTGTGGGTTCGAGTCCCACCATCGGCACAATCAAACAGTCCATCAGGGCTGTTTTTGTTTTCCGGTAAGCATGTTAATCGCTGGCATGGTGAAAATCAACAGCAAAAGCGAGGGCGTAGGTAAACCGTCAAGTCGAAGATTATTGAACCGCAGAGACGCTGAGAACGCAGAGATTTGATACCTACTCCACCACCGTTGTCGCTTGCGGTACAAGTTCGCTGTTGAGTGACCAGTTCCCCGCCAGATCAACCGCCCACACCGCGAAGTCGTAAGTGTTCCCCGCGCTGCCCGTGTAGAAGCCGCGTGTCTGCCCTGTCTCCAGCCACGGCTGCCACTTGCCGCCGTTAATCCGCACCCATACCAGATAACGGTCAACACCGCTGTCGTCGCTGCCCGACCATTCCACCGCGAACGTGGTTGGGCTGGTGGGGGGTAAAGCCGTCATGCTGGTCGTCGGCGGGGCGATGTCGCTAATCGGGTCAACCGTGGCGCGCGGCGCGGGTGTGCCTTCCGGCGTGGCGGTCACTGGCGGGGTAAGCGTCGTCAGCAGCGCGGGGTTGATCTTCTCGACGAGGATCATCGGTGCGCCAGCGATACCCGACAGTTCGCCAGCAGGCAGGCCGGGGAGGTTATCCGCCGTCAGCGGTTGCAAGCCAATCGTGTACTTCCCGTCGGTCGGGATGAGTTCGTAATCTTGGTTAGCGATGTCATAAAGTTGGGCTGAATCCCCAAACGCCGGAACATCCAGCTTAAGCTCGCCCGTGGTGCGGTTCCACATCACGAGGATTCGTTCGCCAGTCGTCGGGCGGTCAAAGGAGACGAGCGTTGTACCTTCCTGCGACTCAACATGGCCGTTAGTGAAGGGAGCTGTGCCGAAGATTTGCGCCATGCGATAGTACGCCCCCGCGACCGGACGCGGCGACCCCGGTAACGGGTGCTGGCTAAAACACGCTTCCCCGCGCTCATTGCGGTACAAGCCGAATGCATCACCGGCGCACATCAAACCTGTCGCGCAGTATTCGCCGTTGTGGGGTGGGAAGTCACCACCCTGATTGCCGCAGTCATCGTACAACTGGTGGTAAAACACCACCTCCGCGCCGGAAGCCCACGCCAACACGGTACTGGCGACCCAGAAGTTGGCCTGCTGCTGCATGGTGGCACGGTACTGCCGCTCAGATGGTATCGCGGCTGTCCACACCGGCCCCGGGTAATCATCCCACGCCGGAACACCGCTCTCGTTCAGCCACACCGGACGGTTGAGGCCGTACTTCGCCAGTTCGGATTCGATGCGGTTGACAACCAAACCGCTGCGGCGGGCGTAGGTGTAATTGTGAACGGCGACCTGATCCATGTACCAGTTGTAAGTTTGGCGCAGCGGATCGCCCGAATAAATCGCCAGCACCTTCGCCAGCCAGTCATCTTGGTCAGGGTTGCCGTAAGCGAGGCCGCCGAACATCACCCGCGCGGCGGGGTCGGCTTGGTGGGCGACGAGATACGTCACCTTGAGCAAACGCGCGTACTGCTCCACGCCCGCTGACCAGAACATCGTCAAGTCGGGTTCGTTCCATGCCTCCCAAACAGATACGCCCGTTCCCACCGGCCAACCGAGCGTCGTTGCCAGTAACCCGCCGGGTTTGTAGCGCATCACAGCGTTATACACGAACACCGCCCACGGGTTCGCCGGATTAGGCTGCTTACCGGGGGCGGGAATGTCTGAGCCATCGCTAAAGGCAGGCGCATTCAAGTTTTGCACCCCGCCGCCCATCGCGTGAAAAGCCGGACGACCGAGCAGGATAGCGTTGATGGACAGGCCGTGTTGAATATCCTGCGTCACCAAGCGGTCATACCCCGCCCAGTCGAATACCCCCGCCGCCCGTTCGACACGATCCCAATACAGCGGCCAGCGGTTCCACGCCGCGCCGAGCAAGGTCGCACGCTGGTAGCGCAAATCGTTGGCGGGATGATCCAGCGAGCTGATGAAGGAGATGCCCATGCGCGTGGCCTTCAACGCCGGGAGCTGCGGCTGGGCAGCCAGCGACGAGGCTTGCAGCAGAATCAGACACAGGACGAACAGAGTATAGAGTTGGCGCGACCAGCGAAGGGACATAAGCGCAGTGGTTATTGAGCCTCACGGATAATGGGGAAGTATAACCGGAAACACGTTCCTTTACCCAACTCACTTTCAACGACAATTGTGCCTTCGTGGAGGGTGACGATCTTGTGGACAATCGCCAAGCCCAACCCCGTACCCTTGCTGTTGATCATACGCGCGTTTTCAGCGCGGTAAAAGTTATTGAATATTTGGATGCGGTCATCGGGTGTCATGCCGATACCGGTATCCTGAATGGCGAACTCAACCTGCCGCTCGCTTGAGCGTGTCATCATCGTAATTGTGCCGCCGTTGGGCGTGTAGTTGATGGCATTTTCAAGCAGGTTGGTCAATGCGCGGTCGAGTTCATCGGCGTTCGCCAGAATGTTCGGGAGCGGTGATTGCAAATCCAGTTCTAATTTTAGGTTTTTCTTTTCCAATGAGGCGTGGAACAGATCACCCAACTTATTCGCCAGCAGGTTGATGTTAACCGCGTGGCGAGCGACAACCGGCGCATATTGCAGCCGCGAAATCGTCAGGATGTCTTGAATTTGCTTGTCGAGCAGCAGCGTTTGCTCTTTGATGAGCGCCAGTTTGTCTTTGTGCTTCTTGGGGTCGTCAATCCGTTCCAACAGGTAGAGGCTGTTGTTGATGATCGCCAGCGGTGTTTTGAAGTCATGTGAAATCGTGTGAATAAACTCGCTCAGGACGGTAACACGTTCTTTTTCGAGCGCTAGTTCCAGCGCCTGCTGGTCGGCACGCTTAAGCGACTCTTCAATCTGCTTGCGACCTGTTATATCTTGCAGGACACCCGCCACACCCATGATTTCGCCACTCGTGTTGCGATACGGCTGACCGAGTGAATAAAGCCAATGCACCCTAGCCTCATTACTTTGATCAATATATCGATACTCGGCCTCAAAAAAACCGGTTTTCTCGATCATCCGCCGGGCAGCCTCTAACAATAGATGTTGGTCGTCAGGGTGAATAGAGGTGATAAACGATTGATAAGATTGCTCGACAGGCAGTCCACTCAATTCCAGTACATCATTACGATTAATGGTATCGGTCTGAATATTCCAATCCCACGAGCGCATATGAGCGGCTTCAAGAGCGAGGTTCAAGCGTTCATCTTTATCAACTAGGACTTGTTGAGTCTGCTTCTGAGCTTGGTGCTGACCGAGCATCGCCCCGTACAATCGCAGGAGTTCAAGCTGGTAATCTTGCAGCGGCTCGTGATGCAGCAGGTTATCCACCACCAGCCAGCCAGTGATTTGCTCGCCTTGTAATACCGCGCCAATCGCGTTCCAGCCCTGCCCGATGATCTCGCCGTTGTCCCAAAGAGGCGTATCCCGCAAAAAGCGAACGTGTCCCTTATCTGTAAACCGGTTGAGCGTTTCTGTCCAGTCTTCGAGGGTCAGCCGGATGAAAAAGTTCTGTTCATTACGGATGTTGCCCTCTATATCCGTGCCATAGCTGCCGCGCAGTTGGTTGGAATGCGGCTCGATCACGAACCATGCCATCCGGTCAAAGCCCAAACGCGACTGTGCCAAAACCACCGCCTGACGATATAAGTCATCCAGTTTATTCACGGACGAAAGTTCAATCCCGACCTCATGCAGCGCCTTTAAGCGGTCTTGGAACGCCTGCGCCGTTTGCTCGCTGGCACGCAGCGCAGCTTCCACCTTTTGCCGCTCCTGTATTTGGCTTTCGAGTTCGGCATTGTGTAAAGCAAGCTGTTCTTCGCTTTCCTGAGCACGATTGATAGCCGTCATTGACGCGCGATTCGAGAATGCTAAAAGAGTCGCCGCCACGAAAAAATAGATAGCCTCTGAGCTTAACTTAAGCAGCGCGTCAACGGAGGTGTAGGTGATGGTGTGGGTCGGGTCGTAAACATTGCGTAAGACGAAAAACATGCCTGCTCCCAACGACAGGAACGCTACAAAATAGCTGACCCTGCCCCCCAGCAGGAAACCCGCCAGCAGCACCGGAATGATGTATGCGCTGAACGCCGCCCCGAATACGCCGTTGCCCCCATCCACGACGTTCGGTACGGTCGTAATCACCCACATGCCCAAGATAAAAATATAGCTGGCCGTTCGCACATACCCGCGCCGCGCAATGAGGTTCAAAACCGCGGACAGCACAACCGCCGCCAACCCGAACAGCGCCACATCGAGGCGCATAGCGACCAGCGCTGTAGCGCCTGAGTGTACGATGGCGATAACCACAATGACGATGGTAATCCAGTTTAGTAACCGCAAATGACGGTTCCCCAAACGCGGTGGAATATCCAACTGAGCAAACAGATGAGAAAGTATTGAAAACATACTGGACGATCTTCACTGCCGAACGTTACAAGATGTTACATAGTCTCATTTTATGTTACTCAGACTTCAAAACAAAGTAATCGTAAGGATTTAGCAAGACATCTCAATGCTTTATTAACACAAGCAAACGAATGGATTTTTGCACGACGGCTGCAACACGCCTACACTTGATGCAGTGATGGAAGGGGTAGGAGTCTGTATTATGGTGAAGCGCATGATCGGGGTGTGGTTGCTGCTGCTAGCGGTCGTGGGTTGGCTGCCAGCATCCGTACACGCGCAGGACGCAAATTGGCAGGCGCAGCTTTACGAGCCGACAACCGGCACCCTCACGACCATCGACAGCAGCGGTCAGGTCGCCGACTCGTTCACCCTGCCCCTCGCTGCGGGCTTCGACCACTTTCCGGCGCGGGTCGCGGTCGGGCATGGTGGGTCGCCATTGGCCTACGTCGCCTACAACAGTGTCACCTTTCAGGGCATGTTGATCGTCAGCCAGCGCGACCGCTTAATCGCCCGTTTCACCCTACCCCTGACGACCACCACCAGCTTCGAATACATCGCCGACGACTCGGCGTTTAATGACGACAACACACGTGTCGCCCTCGGCTACAGCTTGGAAGGCGGCGGCTGGGGCATCGTCGTACTCAACCTGCTCACCGGCGCGGTCGATTACAACCTCACGTCAGATTTACCCGCCGTCACCACTGCTGGCATTCCGACCTCGGCTGGCCTCACCCCCGTGATCCGCCGTTTCAGCCTGCAAACCGTGACCTTTAATCTGGTGTTGGGCGGCGCGGCATCCGCTGGCGAATTCAAGGCGTACGACTGGACGGTCGATAGCAACGCGCTCACCCAGAACCCGATCTTCACCAGCCTCGACAGTGATCGCCACGCCGCCACCGACGAATTGGTGATGACCACAGCGGATAACCGCCTCGCCAATCAGGCCGCCAGCTTCCCCTTCTTCCAAGCCAACAGCCTACAAGTCTACGAAACGCTCACCGGCGCACGCTTCCCGTTTTTCAACCTCGCGGATGCCACCCTGCAAACCCCGCGCTTCATCCAGAACGGCGAGCGCGTCCTTGTGGATACCGCCACCGCTGACGGTCGCTATGCGTGGACAGTCATCGAACGCAGCGGCGCGGTTGTGGGTACGCTGCCAACGGTTATGACGTTGAATGAAGTTGAAGGTGTTGGCGATGGTTTCGTTTATACCACCGACACTTTTTCCCCCGGTGCGCGAACACTGGTGTATGTCGATACGCGCGGGGGGTTGAATGCCGGTGTGCCGATTTGGACGAGTGGCGCGGGTGAACTGCCGCTGCTGGTGTGGGCGGGCAGCACCTCGATCAGCGTCCAGAGCATCTCAACGACTTACACCGCATGGTCACAGTTGGCCGCGCCGGTCTACGCGCCGGGAAGCACACCCATCATCGCCCCTGCCCCCGACCAACCGCTGCTCGTCAGCCCGTCGGACATCGCGACACCGGAAGCCACACGCCGCTTGAACGCCATCTTAGCGCCGGGGGGATTAGCTGTCATCCACACGACCGATGGCAGCCAGCTCAACGTACGCTCCGGCGCAGGGACAGGTTACCTGATTGTCGCCAAGTTAGGGGAAGGCGCACAGGTCACTGTCACCGATGGACCCATCGCCGCCGACGGTTTTACGTGGTGGCAAATCCGCACTGAAAGCGGTATCGCCGGCTGGGTGGTCGAAAGTGTCACCGATGGGGCGCAGCGCCTACAAACGCTGCTGCCCATCTAACTTAGTGAGACGACCACTTATCCTCAGGGAAACCGGCGTGCATATTTTCCCAGCGGGCGAGTGTAAACAGGAAATCCGAAAGCCGGTTGAGGTAATGCACGACCAATTCGCCCACCGGCTCCTGTTCCTGTAAGCCGATGACCATCCGCTCGGCACGGCGGCAAACCGTTCGCGCCACATGGATATTGGCCGCCACGACTGAACCACCCGGCAGGATGAAATTTTTCAGCTCCGGCAGTTCGGCGGTCATCTCGTCAATCGCCGTTTCCAACCACGCGACGGTTTCTGCGTCCATCCGCACCACCCATTCCGACTTGGCATCCAGCGGTGTCGCTAAATCCGCGCCGAGGTTGAACAACTGCCACTGAACCCGTGCCAGCCATTCATCCGCGCGGGTCTGCGGATGGTGTGCGCGCGCGACTCCTAGCACCGAGTTGAGTTCGTCAACTGTGCCGTAGGCTTCGACTCGCAGGTGTGTTTTAGAGACGCGCCCACCCGAAAAGAGACTCGTTGTCCCATCATCGCCCGTTTTAGTGTATATTTTCATATGTACATCACTGCTTTACGACTTGCATTCTCAGAACGCCTGTGCTAAAATAATAATCCATATCCAATATGATAGCAGGAAAAAAATAAAGTGGCAGAACCAGAACTGAACGAACTTGAGACTGAAACCCCGGCAGAAGATAGTCCCAAAGAAAAGCGCGGTAAGAAGGGTCTGACCAAGAAAAAAGAACGCTCAGAAGATGTGAGCAGTGGCGATGGCACAGGCCGCATGAAGGCGCTGGAAGCCACACTCGCAGACCTGACCAAACGCTTCGGTGACGGCACCATCGTCCGTTTGGGCGACGCGAACCACATGGCGGTTGAGGTCATCCCCAGCGGCTCACTCACTGTCGATATTGCGACCGGTGTCGGCGGTATTCCGCGCGGACGTATCACCGAAATCTATGGGCCGGAATCCAGCGGTAAAACCACGCTGTGTTTGCACGTCATTTGTCAGGCACAGAAGCGCGGCGGCTTGTGCGCGTTCGTCGATATGGAACACGCGCTTGACCCCAGCTATGCCGAACGCATCGGCGTGAATGTGGACACGCTCTACATTTCGCAGCCGGATACCGGCGAACAGGCGCTGGAAATCACCGAGTCGCTCGTCCGCTCCGGCGCGTTGGATGTCGTCGTGGTCGATAGTGTCGCCGCCCTCGTGCCGCGTGCTGAAATCGAAGGTGAAATGGGTGACTCGCACGTCGGTTTGCAAGCCCGTTTGATGAGCCAGGCGCTGCGTAAGCTCGGTGGCGCAATCAAGCATTCGAACGTCACCGTCATGTTCACCAATCAATTGCGTGAAAAAGTCGGCGTGATGTTCGGTTCGCCGGAAACCACGTCCGGCGGGCGGGCGCTCAAATTCTACGCCAGCGTCCGCTTGGACATCCGCCGTATCCAGAGCATCAAGCATGGTGAAGACACCATCGGTAACCGGACGAAAGTGCGCGTGACCAAGAACAAGGTCGCCGCGCCGTTCCGCGAAGCCGAATTCGACATCATGTTCTTTGAAGGTGGTATCAGCAAAGCCGGTGAAATCATCGACTTGGGTGTCGAACTGGGTATCATCGAAAAGCGTGGTGCGTTCTTCCGTTACAACGATGGCTTGCTCGGTCAGGGTCGTGAATCCGCCAAGCAGTTCTTGTTGAATAATAAACCGGTCAGCGACGAGATTGAAGATGCCATTCGCGCTCACTACAATCTGCCGTCCGTCATGAACAACGCTTAATACAGCCAGCAGCTATTTACTTCAAAAACGCAGGGTCACACACTCTGCGTTTTTTGTTGGTCAATCCATGTAACCGGAGGGCATCACCATGCCGACCTTCCAATCTGACCCCAAACTTGAGCAAATGATCGACCGTTTACTAGCTGACCACCCGATTGCCAAACGCGCCAAGATGTTTGGCTACCGCGCTTATAAAGTAAACGGTAAACTTGCGGTCGGTCTTTTCGATAATGGCATCATGATGAAAGTCGGCGCACGGCGCGTTCGAGAACTCACGGGTGAAACCGGTATCCAGCCCTTCGAACCTTCCGAAGGCCGCGCGTGGAAAGAGTGGATACTCGTCACGTCTGATTTCGACAGCCGCAAATCACTCTGCGATGAAGCCATCGAATACGTACTTGAGGAAACATCTTATGAGCGAACATCGTCATAACCCCGACCAAAAAGCCAAGCTCGACGACATGCTGTTGGGGATACCGGGGGTAAAAGCCAGCAAAGGCTTCGGCTATCCGGTCTATACCGTCAACGGCAAAATCTTTGTATTGGTGGGCAGTAACGGTGTCGCGGTCAAGCTGCCAGCGCCCCGTGTCCAAAAACTGATTGACCACCGCACCAAACACCCGTTCAAAGTTGCCGAGCAAATCGTCTGGCGGGAATGGCTGTCCATCCAACACGCCGACGCGGAGGACTACGAGGGTGAACTTGAACTGTTTCAAGAAGCGCTTGAGTACGTCGCCAGCAAATAGACAAGCATCAACCATCATTTCCGAGTAGAATATATGTGTCAGATTATTTACCGTAGGTTCAAGGGAGAACGCGGGTGAACGACCAAGCTGAATACTACAACGAAGAAGACGAGGCAATCGAAGCCTACTGCGTCCGTTGTAAAGACACAATAGAGATCGAAAACCCCAAAGCCGTCTGGACGCGGCGCGGCATCCCCGCCACCAAAGGCGAATGCCCCGACTGCGGCGGCACGGTGTTCCGCATGGGGCGCACCGCCCTCCACAGCGGCGAATCGCGTCCGGCAGCGGTGCAGGTTGCCACCAATACCCGCACCAAACTGGCGCAGGATACGGCTTATATCAACTTCACCGAAGCCGACTCGGAAATCGCGGAACAGCTTGCGGACGATTTGCAAAAAGCCGGTATCGCCATCTGGCTGCACGACAACGGCAGTGAGGATGTCCATTGGGCCGGTGGTGTACACCCCGCCCTCAGCGAGTGTTCGCGCATGGTGTATGTCCTGTCGCCGCAAGCACTCTACAGCGAAAGTGTCGAGGCAGCGTGGAAGTTCTTCAAGGGCAAAGGCAAACGCATCGTCATCGCGCAGCTTGCCCCGGTTGACCCGCCGGATGCCATCCGTCGCAGCCCGCGTTTCGACCTCGCGGCGGATTACCGCAGCGCCTTCCGCCAGATGATCCAAGCCCTCAGTCAATAAATCAGAACTTGTCACTTTGGGGCGAGGCGTGCCTCGTCCTTTTATGCCCCTCTCTCAAAAAAGGACACTAAAGTTTGTATATTCAAACGCAAATCGCTTGACGACGACAAACATTTGTTCTAAAATAAACTTGGTGGTGGTAACAACGTAAGTGATGGGTGCGATTTTGTGGCGCGGACGAGATGTATCTCGTCCCTACACTCTGGATTCTGTTTGTGTTAAAGCAATGAGTTTATCACTTACCCTGTGACCACTATCATAAACTTAAATCTCCGCATTAATCTTGGCGTTCTTGGCGGTTTAAATGAATGGCTCTGGCATTTGCATTTGACTAATGACTGTCGACTAAAGACTACTGACTTTTGGCAATCTTGGCGGCGGCACACCTTTTGCCAAAATTGCAGCAACTCCAGCCGAGCAATCCGCCGAAACTGCAATAAAACGCTTCCGAATTTGCAGAATTTGAAGAATTTTGCGAATCAAAAACGGCGAACCGGTGTCCGCCGTTTGATAACTTGTTAATCGTGAAGTCTGTTAGCCGTTACCCGCCGAAGCCGATACGGTGTTTTGTAACCGGTCACGCGCCACGATAGCCGGGGTAAAGTTCGGGTCAAGCCGTGCCGCTTCCATATAGTTGGAGAGGGCGCGGGTCAGGTCGCCCTGCCCTTCGCGGGCAACACCGGCGTAGTAATAGGTTTCTTCGATGTATTGTGAGGTGCCTTCTTCCTTCAATTGGACGTGTACCAAATCCAGCACATCTTGGTAGCGCCCAACCGCGTTGTAGGCTTCGTACGGGCCGAATTGATACCACAACATGCGCCACGGCAAACCTAACTCACGCGACTTGTCAAAGGCCGTCGCCGCGTATTCGTAAGCCTTCGGGTTGTACGCCGTCGGGTTCAGCTCGGCAAGCTGAACGTAGTTCGAACCCATGTTGAACCACGCGAACTTATCCGCCGCGTTTGCCAGCGCCCGCTGCCGGTTCAGTTCCAGCGCGTTCAGCGTGTTCTGGATCGGGTCAGCGTTCGTGCCGAGCAGGGTCATCAGTTCCTCTTCACGGCTAGCGCTGTAGAGGACGATATACGTGTTGTTAAAGTGCTGCCAGAATTCGTCGATATGGTCGTAGCTGTAAGCCTTATTCGGGCCGAGATAGCTGTCGTAGCTGGTGATGATCTGCGAGGCATCATCATAACCCACCATCAACAAGTAGTGTCCCATCCAACCCAAACGATCCGGTTCGGGGTCATAACCCGCCTCGATGATGACGGGGAAGTTATTCGAAAGCAGGGTCTTAATCGTCGTCAAATCACCACCCACACGCACAATGGCACGGGTCGCGCTGCCGAGTTCCGTGTTGACGTAAGCCACCATCTGCCACGGGCTGACGTTACCGTCTTCCGAGGTCGGCTTCAGCCACGATGCCGCCGGATTTTGGTCAGCCACGCCGCCAAAATACGTCAAGCCCATCGTCAGGGTCGCGGGGCCGCAGTTGTTCCACTGCTGGGGGATATGCTGAATGCCATTGAGTTTGTAATTACTGGGGAGTGCGGTCGCGTCTTGGGCGTTCGCCACCGCGACAGGCAGGCCAACCAGCAAAATCAGCAAGAGCAAAATACGCTTAAGGGACATTGTTCTTCTTCCACACTATTGCACCGTTAGAATGCATTATAGCACCCCCATATCGGAATTGTATCGACGCGGAAACTACGATTACCTGACGTAATGGCGTAGAGCAAGCATCGAGTAAGCGATAATGAAGACATCAGCTTGTAGGTAGCATATTGACCCTAAATCGCCTATACTTTAGCCACTCAATTATTTCCAACACAACGACTGCATTTTCAGGAATCTTTTGTCATGCCAGATTCGCTCATTGGTCAAAAGATAGGGAATTTTCAAGTAGAGGAGCGCCTCGGTCAGGGCGCGATGGCGACCGTCTATAAGGCATTCGAACCCTCGATTAGCCGGTATGTAGCGTTGAAGGTCATTCGGTTGGATGAAGGCGAACACGAGGAATTCAAGCAGCGTTTTGCCCGCGAAGCTGAATTTATCGCCAAACTCGAACACATTCACATCCTGCCGATTTACGCCTACGGCATCAAAGACGAACTGGCCTACTTAGCTATGCGCTGGTTGAAGGGCGGCTCACTCAGCGAAGTGCTCAAGCGCGGCGCGATCCCCCTCGACCGTACGGCGGTTATCTTTAGTCAAGTCGCTCAAGGGTTGTCCTTCGCCCATAGTAAGGGCATCATCCACCGCGATTTGAAACCCAGCAATATTATGCTGGATGATGGTGGCTATGCGTATTTGACCGACTTCGGGCTTGCCAAGCTCACCGAAAGCTCCGGCGAAATTACCCGCAGTGGCACCATCGTCGGCACACCCGCTTATATGTCTCCCGAACAGTTGCGGGGTGAACCGCTTGACCACCGCTCGGACATCTACAGCCTCGGCGTGATCCTCTATAACATGGTCGCCGGACGGCTGCCCTTCGACACCAACACGGCGGATCTCATTTCGATCATCTACCAGCACCTTGAAAAGCCGCCCACTTCCCCGCGTGAATTCAACCCAAATACACCGCCGGAAGTGGAAGCCGTCATCATGAAGGCGCTTCAAAAAGACCGTACCGCCCGTTACAACACCGCCACCGAAATGGCGCAGGCCTTGAATATCGCTGTCGGCTTACCGGCGGGCAGTTCGACCCATCTCCAACCAGTTCATCCGCTAAACCCCCACGCCGCGCCCAAAAAGGTGAAACCGGCGTATCTGCTCTTAGCCAGCGCCGTGTTAATCATCCTCAGCATCGTCTTAGTCGTCGTCACACGCACTATCGACACCGCTAACACCCAACAAGCGACTCAAACCGCACTCGCCGCGCTCCCACCGCTGGATACGCTGATCGAAACCGGAAAGAGTGTGCTTTCCGAAGAAATCGTACCGGACTCGGAAGCTATCATCGAGGCAAAAGCCCGCCTGAGCAGCAGTGGTTTTATCGCCTACATCGCCTGCACCCAAGAGACCGCTTTCCATGCAGGCATGGCGCGTGACCTCAGCGACCTCGCCCGCAAAAAAGGCTTGAGGTTCCGTCTCTATGACAGTGAAACCGATTCATACAAACAACAGGCTCTGTTCGACACAGCGCGGGCAGAAGGCGCAGCCGCCATGATCGTCTGCCCGCTTGATATTTCCCTGTTGGAAAACGGCCTCGCTAAAGCGCATGAGGCGAATATTCCGATTGTGTTTCAAGCGAACGACTTCTTCGGCTACGGTGCGGTACTCGTCGGTGGTGATAACTATCTGCTCGGCCTCACGCCCGGTCAATTCGCCGGACAACTCGTGCGCGACGAGATGGGTGGCACAGCGCAGGTCATCATCCTCGATTACGCCTCGCGTGAGGATATTGTGGCACGCGCGAACGGGCTGGAGGAAGGGCTTAAGGAATTTGCGCCGGACGCGACTGTCATCGGTCGTTATACAGGCGCAACCCGCGAACTGGGCAAAGAATCCGTCGCCAAGCTGCTGGAAGAAGGGATTCAGTTCAACTTTATCTTGAGCATTAACGATGCCGGTTCATTCGGGGCAATTGACGCGATGGTCGAGGCGGGGATCAAGCCAGACGAAGTGACCATCGTCAGCATCGACGCGGAACCACTGGCACAAGAATACATTCTCAAAGATTATTTCATTCGCGGGTCAGTCGGCTCATCCAACGAACAGCTCGCCGAAGGCATGATGGATGCGGTCGTCAACCTACTGGCGGGCGAAACCATCGCCGAAAGTATCATCGTGCCGCCCAAAGAAATTGTCACGAAAGAAACATTGGAAAAGGGGAACGTGGTAACGGGTACGCCGTCCCCTAGCCCACAGGCTTCACCTTAATCAACTCCGCCAAGTTATGACCCACGATACGGTATTCCGTACCGACCTTGAGTTGGAGCGGGCCGTTAAAGGGGGCGAGGTGGATGATCTGAAGGTGCTTGCCGGGGGTTAAACCCAACGCAGCCAGATATTCCAGCCGGTCTGATTCGCGGGTACGCACGCGGGTAATTTCGAGGTCGATTCCCGCCTCAGCCGTCGAAAGCAAGCTGTCGTGAAGCACGGTCAATGTGCCATCCACCGAAGGAATAGGCTCGCCGTGCGGGCATTGAGTCGGCTTGTGCGCCATCTGGTACATGCGCTCGACCAGCACCTCACTCAAACCCTGACTCATACGCTCGGCTTCTTCATGAACTTGATGCCAACCGAAGCCCATCACATTCACCAGAAAAACCTCGACAATACGATGTGAACGCAACTGCTTGAGCGCTTCTAACTGCCCTGCTGGGGTCAGGCGAATACCTTGATACGGCTCGTGTTCGAGCAAGCCGCTTTCTTTGAGGCGCGTCACCATCCGGTTGACAGCCGGAGGGCTAACGTCCAGTAAATCCGCGAGGGCTGATGTACCAATATAACTGGTCGGGTCATCGGCACGGTCGGCTAAACGGTATATCTCCGCGAGGTAATCTCGCATGGTACGGCTAAGATCGCCGAGGTCAGAGGTAATATCACCAGCCATGTTCAAGCCTATTGATGAGACGTTCGGGCATTCCAAAACCACGCATCCGCTTTTGAACCATCGCCACATCATACGGAATACGGCGATGTTCCCAAGTGTTCGTTTCAACGTCCAGAATGGCATATGCCGCGTCGGGGTTCTGATCACGCGGTTGACCGACGCTGCCGGGGTTAATAATCTGGCGATGCCCATTGAGCTGGCGCACTTTGCGGTACGTGGGCGGGATCGCAGCCGTATCACCGTCATCATTCACCATTTCGTAGATGATGGGTTGGTGCGTATGACCGACTAAACAATAAGGCGTTTCAAAATGGGGGAAGTTGAGCGTCGCGATCAACGGCTCAAGAATGTATTCCCACACCGGTTCGCGCGGGCTGCCGTGTGCCAGTGTAAAGTTGCCAATCACAAAAGTGGTGGGCAAAGCATCCAGATATTCGATATTATCTTTGGTCAGGGTTTCGCGTGTCCAGTTGACCGCGACCCGTGCGTCCGGGTTGAAGGTGCGAATGTCGAGCCGTCCCAGTGCCGCCCAGTCATGGTTCCCAGCGAGGCATAAGTGCGGTAAAGTGCGTAACAACTCCACGCATTCATTGGGGTCTGGCCCGTAGCCGACAACATCGCCCAAGCACCACACATAGTCCCATTGGTCTTTGGCATCCGCCAAAACGGTTTTGAACGCTGTGAGGTTGGCATGAATATCAGAAATGATGAGAATACGCATGGTTAGTTCCGCTATTAAGACACTCAAAATACCACTTGCATCTTACCATGCTTTATAATGTGGTGCGAGTTTAAATCCCTTAATTGTCATGCATCTTACGAAAATTTTATCCATCACTTGTCATCGCCTCATTAAGCCCGCTTGGCTCAGTCTATTTTTATTGGGTGGCTGCATCCGTTTGGAACCCATTTCGACCACTGTCGGAACACCGATAACCACCCCAAACGCACCAGTACAAGCAACCACCACGCCGGATTATGGATGGACGGATGCCAAGTACGTCATGCAAGGGGTATGCTTCGAGGCAGCCGAACAGTTGCTTGATAACGGCTACACCATCCGCAGTGCCGCCGAACTGGAACGCTTCTACTCCCAAATTGACCTGCGCGAATACTGCGAGCAGCCCATCCAGCGCGAAGCCTACCCTTTTACTGCCGGTGATGTATTGGTGGGCGTGTGGAATGCCGCCGGTGGCTGCACTGTCGACCACATTGTCCAAGCGGTTGAGCGTGATTCTTCAACGCGGCGTATCGCGATCCGTTTACAACTCGCGGCTTCCGGCGATTGTCCATATGAACTGATCCGTCCCTTCTGGGTGGTCGTCCATAATGCAGAGGGATACGAAGTTGATATTGAAGTCAGCCGTCCGTAGACTAAAAACATATTTATTAAAATGTATCTCGTGGTATAAAGACTAGCAGAGAGTCATCTGCCGAGGCAACTATGGATCAACGAGACGAACGGATTATGGTATCGCTGGCGGAGCAGTTCGCCCCCGCCCTACTGCAACTGTGGGATAAACGCGGCACGTTTGATGACCGCCTGCCGCGCCTTGCACGCGGGTTAGCCAGTTACAATATCCTGATTTTGATGGCTGACCAGCCGTATTCCCTGCAAAGCATCAACCAGAACGTCGGCACGCTCATCCAGGATTGGGCGAACCTTTACCTCACCTTCTACAAACGGCTGTGTCAGGATTTATTCCCCTCATTCAACCAAGTCAGCGTTCATTCAACGGATGATCGTTGGCCGGTCATGATCTACCTTAAAGGAACAGCCACGCCTGTTATTCAACGCATGGCGGGGTTTATCACGCCGTATATCGTACAGCGCCAATTCAGCCCGACGGTATCCGAGGTCGAATTATTAGGACTAATGGATTTGATTTTGGATGAGCTAGAGGCGGGCAACCTCCCACGCGATGTTTACAAGCATCTTCGAACGGACTGTATCGACATCGTGAAGCAGATTTTGGCGACCCCGGTACACCAGCTTGCCGTGACCGATTTCGACCGCAACCTGTTTAGCGATAGCCAGCGCCTCGTGCCAGTCGCCGCGCCACCGCCGCCCACCGTACCAGAAGCCGCGCCGTCAACACTGCCCTTCCAGGTGCCGCCAGTGCGTCAGGCCGATACGCAGCAGTTGATGACCACCGATGTCATGCCAACACCGCCGGGCAACGACAAGCCGCTTCCACCCAAAACCGTCGGGGAGCAAGCGCGGTTTTCATTCCCCAACCCACTAGCGGGGCTGCGACGTGATAAGGGGAACACCAAGAAGCTGCCACCCCCTGTACCACCGATTCCCGATAAAGAGTCGTAATTCACGGGTTGTTTACGCGCGGGAAAAAGTGAGCGGCAGTATAATATGCAAATCGTGTTTATGCCTGCGATAAGGAGTTCAAACGGTGCGCCGAGCTAAAATGATCTTGTTACTGATGTGTGTTTTGCTGGCGCTGCCATTGGTGCTCGCCGCGCAGGACGCGACTTCTACACCCGACCCCTTTGCGCCACTACTGGAAACAACCGCCACCGTAATTAGTGGCGACATTATTCCGCTTGAAACAGTCGCCCCAACCGAAACGCCGCCGCCCACCGCCGCGCCCGCGTCACCGATTGAGGCGGAAGCGCTGGCGATCTTGACCGCCGCGCGAAACGACCTCGACATTCTGGTCATCCAGAACAT
>Ga0209460_1000920_pt1 | contig 20864 bp, 14 predicted proteins | sample EBPBio132013_DNA_FD_185868 | JGI IMG/M metagenome (GOLD analysis project Ga0209460, IMG submission 185868) | Wastewater treatment Type I Accumulibacter community from EBPR Bioreactor in Madison, WI, USA - Reactor 2_5/13/2013_ DNA (SPAdes)... | ecosystem: Engineered > Bioreactor > EBPR >... | reverse complement strand
TTCCGAACCGGGCCCTAAGCGGGGCAGTAAGCAGTCCGGATCGGGTAGTGGCACCAACCAGAGTAAAACGGGGAAGTCCGATTTTCACACTTCTGGCGTTCGGTCCCGCATCAATCATGATGTCAAGCTGGTAATCTTCCATCGCAGAATATAAATATTCTTCAACCACAGCATTCAGCCGGTGAATTTCATCAATAAAAAGAACATCACCCGCATCCAGATTGGTCAGAATCCCGGCCAGATCTGAGGGTTTATCCAAAACCGGACCCGACGTTGACACTATTCTTGCACCCATTTCGGTGGCAATAATATAAGAAAGTGTTGTTTTCCCAAGTCCGGGAGGTCCGAAAAGCAGAACGTGGTCGAGTGATTCATTCCGTTGTTTGGCTGCACCAACGAAAACGGTCAGGTTATCGATTATTTTTTGCTGACCAACGAATTCGTCAAAAGATTTTGGACGAAGTGCGGCTTCAGCATCTTTATCGGAAGGAGTTGTGGTTTTGTCGAGTAAAGGTGTTGACATCGGGCAAAGAACGGAATTTTCACTTCGGGAATCAAATTGAGGAAGCTTTCCCTCCAAATTAGAAAATGAGTAGATTTGGAACGCAAACTGCCTGTTTTACAGTTTGAAGTGTCTGTCGGTCTGTTTTGAATAGGATAAATTCTTATTTTAAGGAAAATTAAGGAACTATATGTTTTACTCGAAGAAAACCGAATATTTGATTCAGGCCCTGCTGGTAATTGGTGATGAGTTTGAAACCGGGCATTATGTTTCGATGGATACCATCCGAATCAAAGCGGACCTGCCCCGTGCACTTACTTTGAAACTGTTGAATTTTCTGGTAAAGGATAAAATTCTCGAATCCAATCTGGGCCCTTCGGGCGGATTTCGTTTTCTCGTCAACCCGAAAGATGTCTATCTCTATCAGATAAAAAGCTACTTCGACCCCATCAGTCACCTCGATGGTTGTGCACTAGGACTCAATTTCTGCTCAGAAGAAAGACCTTGTGCCATGCATGATGTCTGGAAAACACTTCGCCAGCCGATGAAAGATTTCTTTGAAAAAACTTCCATGCAAACTCTTATCGAAGAATACCGTGAAAAATCACGTCTGAAAGGACATTGAAATTCGGTCCCTGAGCGGAGTCGAAGGGTTAGCTGTTAGCTGATAGCTGTTAGGTAACCGCTGATTCTCATTTCGAATCCAACCTTGAATATCTCCCCCAGCTTAGCGTTCTTTGCTTCTTTGCAAGAAAATGATTTCCATGTTCAGAACGGTTTTTCACCTTTATAAAAGTGCCTGGTCAGGCCTGCCAAAATCTTCATGGATGCTGGCTTTGGTCATGCTGATCAACCGGTCAGGCGCCATGGTGATTCCATTCCTCTCCTTATATCTCACCCAGAAACTTGGTTTTACTCTCAGTGAAGCCGGACTTTGTATTTCTGCCTTTGGCGGAGGTGCATTTCTTGGCGCATTTTTGGGTGGAAAACTGACAGATAAATTGGGTCCGTTCCGGGTTCAGGCCGGAAGTCTGCTCGGAACCGGACTTCTCTTTTTTGTCCTGATGGAACTGACCACATTTTACTCTGTTCTTGCCGGGATTTTTGTCCTCAGTCTGATTTCAGAATCTCTACGGCCGGCAAATGCCGTTTCAGTTGCTGCTTTTTCACCCCCTGACCGGGTAACCCGGGCATTTTCACTGAACAGGATGGCTGCAAATCTGGGTTTTGCATTCGGACCTGCAATCGGTGGCCTTCTTGCGGTTATCGATTTCAAACTTCTTTTTGTTGCGGATGGATTAACCTGCATTTTTGCCGGAATTGTCTTCATCTTTTTCTTCAGGAAACAGCATGCCTTAAAATCAGATCCGGTAAAATCTGCAATCGAAAAAGGTCAATCTGCCTGGATGGACAAAAAGTTCATTTTGTTTACCGTTTTGGTTTCAGTTTATGCTATGATTTTCTTCCAGTTTTTTACCACACTTCCGGTCTTTTACCGCACAGAATATTTCCTTCCCGAAAATGAAATCGGGCTTTTAATGGCTTTGAATGGCGTTATTATTTTTTTCTGTGAAATGATTCTGGTGAATAAACTGGAAAATAAAATCAAGATCATGAATCTGATTCCGATCGGGTCAATTCTGCTCGGATTTTCTTTTTTTCTGATTGGCGGATTTCATTTCGTGTGGATTCTGATAGCTGCCATGATTTTTCTGACGGTGGCTGAAATGCTATCCATGCCGTTCATGGCTGCACACGTGAATGCAAAAGCCGGACATGGCCGGTTGGGTGAATATATGGCGATGTACACAATGGCCTACTCATTTGCACATATTGCCGCACCGATGATCGGAACCCGGATTGCTCAGACTGCAGGATTTAATGCCCTTTGGATGGGGTGTGCTGGTATTTCAGTGATGATTGCCGGTGGATTCTGGTTTCTTGGGCGGAACCGGGCATCGGTTTGAAACCTGATTCTGATATTACGATATTTGATCTGAATCCAGTATTGATCCCGAAAATTTAAAACAGTTTGCAAATTAAAAGTGCCAGGGTGACTCTTGACCTTATTCCTTAATAAATTCAGGATAAAATCTGCACGTTTACCCGATTTCGATTATTCGATGAATGGAATGTATTTCATCACGATCTGTACAAAGGGACGGTTACCTTTTTTTGGTGAAATTGTGGATGGGGGGATGAAGATCAATTCGGTGGGTACAATTGTAGAAGAGTGTTGGTTTGATTTACCCAATCATTATCCGAATCTGATTTTGGATGAATTTGTGGTTATGCCAAACCATATTCATGGAATCATGATTATCGATAATTCACGATTCATAAAAACCGAAATAACGGCGGTCGTAGAGACGGGTCTCAGACCCGTCTCTGAATTTCGTGAAACGGGTTCATCCAAAAATACGGAGACGGGTCTGAGACCCGTCTCTACGGGGAACCTGAATACGAATTCGCCAAAAATTCACGGAATATTTGAATTTGTGCGGGCATTGAAATCATTTTCATCCCGTCGGATAAATGAATTAACAGATAACCGGGAAAATAAATCAATCTGGCAATCCCGGTTTCATGACCGGATCATTCGGAACGATGAGGAATTATGGAATGTCAGGAATTATATTAATAACAATCCGGTGAATTGGGAAAATGATAATTTGATGACGGAATCGTGATTATCGTAGAGACGGGTCTCAGACCCGTCTCAGGATTACGAAAAACGAATTCATTTGGAAACACGGAGACGGGTCTGAGACCCGTCTCTACGACCGCCGTGACCGAAAACCGGAATCAATCCAACCCATTTTATTTTTTATCCAGCCAATCCAATAAACCGGTTATAAACGTTAACGGATGTGGCGGGCAACCGGGAATGAACAAATCAACCGGATGCTGATCCAGAAATTCACGGTTTAATTCAGGTGAATCTTTAAAAATGCCACCCGAAATACCGCACGCACCAAACAAAATGACAATTTTCGGATCGGGAACGGCATCAAAACACATCTGCGTTGCTTCTGCCATGGTGGCGGTAAGAGGTCCGGTAATGACGATGCCGTCTGCATGACGGGGTGAGGCCACAAATTCAATCCCGAACCGGCCCATGTCAAAATTCACATTGCTGAGGGCATTCAATTCAAGTTCACAGGCATTGCATCCGCCAGAAGAAATCTGTCTCAGTTTTAATGATTTTCCGAAATAGGATCTGATCTTTTCGGATGCAATTTCCGGTTTAATTCCTGGTTCATTTCCGGTGACAACCAATTGCTCACGGGATGAACAGGTGATGTGCTTTTCATTTGTAAAATGAATGGCATTTTCAGGACAGTCTTTTTCACAAAGCGGACAAAAAACACAGGAGCCGAGATCAATCTTCAACGGATTCAGGCTGATTGCATTCGTCGGACACAAATCCCTGCAAATGGTACAGCCTTCGGGGCATTTTTCTGACTGAATCTGCGGCATTCCACGAAATAACGGCGGAAGTACGGTATGGTGAACATCATGAACGATGGGATCACCCTGCAGGATTCTTAATCTTATACTTTCAAACATGGCGCATCCTCATTATAAATCGTGTCCGGCATAGGATAAATCAAAGCTCTTGTTACACAACGGGAAGTCAGAAATGGCTTCGTTCCGCAGGGCAAGTGCGAGTCCGTACCAGTTATGAAATGACGGATCTTTGATTTTATATCGGGTCAATTTTCCATCGGAACCGGTAAACAAACTGTGAACAATTTCTCCACGCCATCCTTCTACCACTGAGATCACTCCGGAATCCGGTTGCAAATCGTTAACTTTTGTTTGGGTTGAACCTGCCGGCAAATTATCAAGCTGTTCAAAAATAAACCGGATGGAATCTTCAATTTCAAGAGCACGGATGCGGGTTCTTGCAAAAACATCGCCGGTTCCAAGGGTGATCAGCGGAATCGGGAAATACCGGTAAGCGCCATAAGGGAACTGACTTCGTGTATCCAGATCAATTCCGCTTGCCCGGGCAGCGGGACCCACCATTCCAATTTCCGAAGCCCATTCACGGGTAACAGTTCCGGTATGATCGAGACGGGCAAGCACACTTGTTGAATCAAACAAAACCAGATTAATGGCCGAAACATCATTCAAAACGGTCGTCAGGTTGGATTTCAATTTTTCAATGGCCTCTTCATCCGGATCAAATTGAAGTCCGCCGGGAACCAGAAATCCTTTACCGAACCGTGATCCGCAAAAAAGAGCAAGTCCGTTGATGACCAGAGTGCGGAGCCGGCCATAAGAGGAGGCCCCAATGGCGTAACCGATGTCGTTGGCAATCCCGCCCAAACCGGCAAGGTGCATGGCAACCCGTTCCAGTTCTTCGGCGATGGAACGCAAAACCTGAGTTTTGAGACTCACATTGGTATGTGCCAGAGCCTCAATTCCCAAAACATGAGCCATCGAATGGCCAATTGTGGTATCACCGGTGATTGATTCGCACAAAATGGTTTGCTGCCGGGAATTTGCAGAAAGCAGAAGATTTTCAATTCCCCTTTTTTGATATCCGAGAACTATTTCAAGATGATAAACCAGTTCACCGTGACATTGAAACCTGAAATGCCCCGGTTCAATCACACCGGCATGGATGGGACCCACTGCAACTTCATGAACTTCTTCACCTTCCATCTGATACAAAGAATAGGGCTGATCTCCCAGAACGGTCGATTGTTTTCTCACCGGCCGAAGCCATGGATGTCCGTTGGGAATGATCAGATTTTCTTCGGCAAGTTCACATTCGAAATAATTCGTCTGCGGAAAGTCGGCAGCAAAACTGTTAAACCGGTGATCGTCTTTACTGAATTGGGTTGCGGTTAAACTGATGGAAGACGTCAGCGGATTACTGAGAACGGCCAGGACGGTTTTTTCTGATTTTTCCGGATTCAGGGCAAACAAACTGATCAGACGAAAACCGGCTTGAAGCGATTGGCGGATGCTGTTCTCAAATTCAGAAACAGAAATAACCGGAATATCACTGATGTGAAACGGACGATGGTTTTGGACGGATAAAAAGCTCATAGTATGATTCCAAAATCGAGTGCAATGTTGGTCACCATTTCATAAAGTTCTGAAGGAAGGAAAAGACCCAATCCGATCAGCATCAGCAGTAAAATGAGTGATGCGAAGTGGGTGATATCGAACTTTTCACTGATTTCAGGCAAATTGGCAATGTCTGGCGGTGCCTTGTAAAGCATCTGAAAAACGGTTTTGCTCATCCCGACGAAAATGAAGAACAGAAGGAATAACACACCGGCAAGAAGCCAGGGTTTTGCCATCAATCCCTGAAAAATCATCAGTTCACTGAAAAATATACCGAAGGGTGGCATGGCGATAATGGCGAAAAATCCGGTCAGAAACAGCCAGCCTGTCCAGGGCATTGCATTCAGCACATTCCAGACTGAAGCCGTTTCACGTGATTTATATGCCCGGTGAATATTTCCTGCATTGAGAAATAAAACCACTTTGGTAATTGAATTGTAAACCACATGCAGCATGGCACCCACAAAAGCAATTCCGCCGGTTCCGATTCCAATAACAATCAAACCCAAATGTTCAACACTGGAATACGAAATCATCCGTTTGTAATTGGTCACTTTAAACATGAAAACAAAAGCAACAAAAAGTGAAAACATCCCGCCGATAATCATGATAATCCGGGCAAATTCAGCCGTTTCAGTTGGCACCATAATCTGATACACTCTCAGAACACCGATCAGAGCAGTTCCCCGTAGAGAACCTGACATCAAAGCTGCAACCGGGCTCGGCGAATTGCTCGTCGCATCAATATCGCCCGGGTGCATGGGAGCAATTCCGATTTTGGTACTTAATCCGACAAAAACAAAAATGAAGGCTGCCTTCAGCCAGATTGGATTCAATACTTCGGCATTCAGAATGAAATTGGTGACCACCAGTTGTTTGCCATCCAAAACCGTTCCGTTAGCCGATAATGTCAGGAACAGAAATCCGACAAAGGCAAAGGCAATCCCGACAGAAACGAGGAAGAGATACTTCCACATGGCCTCAAGTGCTTCTTCATCCCGGTAATAAAAAATCAGCGGAGCAACACAAAGTGTCGTGGTTTCAGAGGCAACCCAGAAAAGCCCGAGATGGTTACTGATCAGCGCCAGCGTATTGGCAAGCAAATACAGATTCAGCAGCATGAAGTAGAGTTTCTTGCTCTTTTCTTCCTTCACAATATTGGGCCGGCTGAGGTAGGAATAAGAAACCAACGTTACCCAGAAGTACACATTTGAAAGTACCATCAGGAAAAGTTTGGTTAATGAATCAAACCGGATGAAATCATTTTCTGACGGATTTAAAAACCCGGAAAAAATGAGAAGTGAACACAAAAGGTGAACAGTTGCTGCCAATAAGGTCAACGAATATTGAATTTTCCGGTTTTTCAGGAAATAGACCAACCCAATATTCAGTAAAGGCAGTGCAGTTAAAAGAAATAGTTCAGGCATCAGTCTTTTAACCTCCCTAAGGCAGTCACATCAGGTTGAGCAAAGGTTGAACTGATCCGGTTGATCACAATTCCCATCAGGAAAACCACAACGAAAATATCGAGCAGAGCACCCAGTTCAACAATGGTTGGCATTTCAGCAGAAAGCGATGTACCGAAAAGCAAAATTCCATTTTCAAGAATCAAAAATCCGACCACGTGAATAATAAGTTTTTTCCGGAAAATGATGATGAAAATTCCAATGATCATGGCGGAAAATGCAGAGGCAAAAGGAATGGGTTCGATGGTTGTGAATCCAGATAAAACATGGGCAGAAACAAACAGAACCGACATCGAAAACACACTCAGCAGCAGAAAATTGAAGGGCTGAATACTGGGTTCCACGATCCGTTTTACGTCCAGATCAATCACGATTTTATTGACAAACCGTGGAATAATGATCGCTTTAACAATCAGGGAAACGATCGGAATGATCAGCAAATGAACTGACAAATGTTCAATGAAGGGGAAAATCATGATCAGGGAAAGTAAAACACCCTGAATCCGTAAAATGGTAACGTAGGTTTTAATCCTGGACGTAACCACCAGATAGAGAAGGGTAAGACAAAAGAGAATACTGAGAACATTTTCCATAGTGAATCCGGATGTTTAGCGAACAAACGTGTAAATAAGCAGATTTAAAATCCCGATAGCAGTTGCAAACAACAGGTATTGGGGAATACTTTTCATTTTGAACCGGGCAATCATGGTTTCAACCCAGGCGATGACTGTCGTCAGCAGAAAGATGACGACAATAAAAACAGAAAATCCCAGCCACTCATTGGCCATGCTGAACGGATTGAAAAATGACGCCTCGAAAACAGCGTACACCATAATTTTAATGTAGCTGCCATACTGGTAAAGAAACAGGTCGATTCCGGAATTATCCAGAATCATCACTTCGTGAATCATCGTGAGTTCAAGGTGCGTGTTCGGGTCATCAATGGGCATTCTTGAACACTCGGTTACCAGCAGAATAAACCCTGAAATCGAACTGACGATAATGAAAACCAGGGCACTGGGCTCATCAAGCTGGATGGAATGATAAATGTCGTAGATCGAGGTATGTCCGCTGATAAAGGCAAGACTTCCGAGCGTGAAAAAGAAAATCGGTTCAGCAAAAACGGCGAAAGTCGCTTCCCGGGCAGCACCCATCCCTTCAAATGAACTCCCGATATCCATGGCGCCAAGAATCTGGAAAAACCGGGCGAGACCGAGCAGATAGGCGAAAACAATAATATCACCGTTGAAACTGAAAAGCGGACGAACATATCCGATCGGCAGAATCAGAAGCGTAAACAGAATGGCAGAAAAGGAAATAACCGGAGCAATCCGGCTGATAAATGAGGCCGACGTTGCGTAAATGGTTTCCTTCCGGCTAAGCCGTGCAAGGTCATAATAAGGCTGCCAGACCGGAGCCCCAATCCGACCAGTGAGAATTGCTTTTTGCTTGTTGATGAGACCCACGAGAAACGGGGAGACCAACAGAATCAGAACAAAGGGAAATAATCCCTGCAAACTTACAGATAAGTCCATAAAATGGCAGTTCCTCCATAGAAGAGAACAGTGAGCAGCATAAATAAAATGTAGAACCGGATGTCAGTCCGGGAAAGAAAATCGACGGAAGTGATTTTTCCGATAATCCAGGAATAAGCCGGTTTCACCAGTCCGTCTTCTGAAAAATCACCGGCGTGAGAGTGAAACCGGGAAGTTTCAGGGAAAATGGTTTCAGGAATTTTAACCTTTGATTTCAGATGCAGAACCGAAACTGCAATTCCGTTGATGTCATCAGCGTAAGAAGAGGCGGTGTATTGCATCCTAGACGTCTGACCTGCATAACCACAACCCCAGGCGGCCGATTTTCGCTGGTTGGTCCGGGAGACTTTCCAGATAATCAGAGTTGAAATCAGCAGGATGATGGCAGCAAAAATGCCGGTTATAAAATTCCATTGGGCAAAGGTGGAAAAGGTTTGCGCAGATTCACCGGATTGAAAAATGGCAACAACAGAAGAAATTGGTCCCAGAATAATCTGCGGATAAATTCCGAAAAGAAGGCAAACAAAAGCCAGTAAACCAAGTGAAAGATAATCCAAACCAGTAACGGTGAATTTCAGATGAGGTGATCGTTCATTTCCCAGAAACATGATACTGTTGATTTTGGTGAAACAGGCGAGAGCCAATCCGCCAACGAATGCAAGTCCGACCGTCATGAGCAGCATGAAAAAGGGGAAATACCCGCCAAAGATTGAGGCAGATTCAAAAAAACCACGGTAAATCAAAAACTCAGACATGAATCCGTTTAATGGTGGAAGTCCGCTGATGGCAACCGAACCGATCAGAAAAAGTCCCACGAACCAGGGTGCAGATTTTACAATTCCACCCATCAGTTCAATATTCCGGGTATGAAGATTCGAGTAAATTACACCTGACCCGAGAAAAAGCAGAGATTTGAAAATGGCGTGATTAAATGTGTGGAATAAGGCGCCGCCAAGTCCCAGCCAGATTAACGGTTGGATGGAATACGTTATGCCCAGACATCCGAGACCGATTCCAATCCCGATAATTCCGATATTTTCGATGGAGTGGTACGCCAGCAGCTTCTTGATATCGTGTTGGGCAAGGGCATACCAAACGCCGAAAATGGCACTGAACAAACTGATTGCGAGAATGCCGGCTCCAATCCAGAGGGGAAGTGGGGAGCAAAATTCCAGCATCCTGAAAATGCCATAAATCCCGGTTTTGATGATGACGGCCGATAGAAACGCACTTAAAACTGTTGGGGCGATGGAATGGGCATGTGGCAGCCAGAAGTGAAACGGCATAAATCCGGCTTTGATGGCAAACCCGACAAACCCAAAAAAGAAAGCCACATAAAAGACCATCCCGGAAGATTGGGTGAGCTGGAAATCAGAAAACAGCCAGCTTCCCGATTGGGAATGAAGCAGGAAGAAAAAGATATAAAGACAAAAAGTAGCAAAGTGAGTGGTTGCAAAATAGATGAAACTGCCTTTTTGAATCTCCGGTTTTTCTTTTTCAAGCAACAATCCCAGATAAGCCATTAAAGTCATGAGTTCCCAGAAAATCAGGAAAACGATGGCATGGTTGGCCAGAACCAAAAGCTGGGTTGACAGCAAAACCAGAGAAAAAGAAACCAGAAACGCTCTGACGGCAGCTGCTTTATGGAGATAGTGATTCAGATAAGAAAGTGTTGAAAGAATTGCAGGAATTGCAGCAGAGGTGATAATCAGTAAAAAGAAAAGAGCGAGACCATCCAACCGGAAAAAGGAAGACAAAACCGGAAAGCCCGGGAAAAGTAAAGGTGTTGCTGGTAAATGGACCAGATTGACCAAAGCAAAAGCCAGATTAAAAAGCAGACCCGCAGACAAAACGCCGACATAGATCCGCAGAGCCAATTGAATCGGCTTAACCAGAACAGCTAAAACTGCCCCGATCAGAATAAGACTGCATCCGATCAGAAAAAGGATTTCCACTTAAGGTTCCTGTTAAAAAGGTGTCGTTTAGTAAAAGAAAGTCTGATATGAGCACCTCTAAAAACCTCAACAATGTCATCCTCAACTTGATTGGGGATCCATTATAAGGAAAATAAGAAGGTTTTTAGGGTACCCCTAAATTTTATAAGCCAAAAACAGATAGAAAAGCAACGTAGCAACAGAAAAGGTCACATAAACCTGAATCTTGCCCGATTGCAACCATTTGAATTTATCAATTGCCCAAAGCAATCCGGTGTTTGCCGGAAAAATCAGCCGGTTTAAAACCAGATCCGAAACGACGGTTTTGAAATTTCCGGGTTTGGGAAGTGATGATTCCGGTTCCTGTTTTTCTTTGCTCACATTCAGGACTTCGCCGGCAATATTGATCATTTCATCCGAGAAGGACGTACTTGAATATTGCATTCTGCTGGTTTGTGCCGGGTAACCGCATCCCCAGGCCGGACTTATCCGTGATTTTCTTTTCAGGGAAAACCGGTTTTTCAGGTAAAGTAAAATGCCGGTCACCACAAAAAGTGAAACGGCAATCAGACTTACATTTTGAATCCGGCCAACGGTGGTAAGTGATGAAACCGGACCCGCCTGATGAAACAACTCAGAATATACAGAAAGACAAAGTCCAACGATGGTTTGAGGGAAAAGTCCGGAAATCAGAATCAGACCAACCAGAATAAAAAAGGCTGAGAATTCAGACTTATCGGGATGAAAACCATGAGTGACCGGTTGCCGGGCATTTCCGAGAAAAATGACAGAAAAAACTTTTGAAAAGGCGATTAATGCAAGTCCGCCGGTAAAGGCAAGTGCAACTGCACCAATCAGCATGAAAAACGGGAAATAGGAATGAACCAGTTTGGATGCTTCGAAAAATCCGCTGAAAATGATAAACTCTGAAGCAAATCCGTTCAGGGGCGGAAGTCCGGAAATGGCAACTGATCCGACTAAAACGATCATCCCGAGGGTCGGAGCAGATTTCAATAATCCGCCCATTTTTTCAATATTCCGGTGATGATAAAAGTGATAAATAGTGCCGGCGCACATGAAAAGCAGGGATTTGAACAGAAAGTGATTGGCTGAATGAAATAAGGCACCGGTAAGTCCCAGAAAAATGACAAGAGGCTGATCATTTTGAATGCCGAAAATCATCAGGGAAAGTGCAATGCCAATGATGCCAATATTTTCAATGGAAGAATAGGCCAGCATCCGTTTCAGATCTTTTTGTGCCAGTGCATTCCAGATTCCAAAAATGGCTGTGAGAACCGAAATGGTCAGCAGGATAGACGGAATCACATAATCGGTTGGCGGATTCCAGGAAATCACCCGGATGAGTCCGTAAATGCCGGTTTTTAACATGACGGCAGACAAAACTGCAGAAATGTGGCTGGGTGCAACCGGGTGAGCTTCGGGAAGCCAGAAATGAAAAGGCATAAAACCGGCCTTCATTCCAAATCCGATAAATCCAAACCAGAAAATCGTGGTTGCCAGAGTTGAGGGCAAATGTGCATTCTGAAAACTGGTAAATTCCCAGCTTCCTGTCTGATTGTGAAGCAGAATGAACATGAGATAAAGAAAAAGGGTCCCGATGTGGGTTGCTGCAAAAAAGATCAGACTTCCCTGCTGAACGTCCTCTTTTTCACGTTCGAAAACAATACCCAGATAGCCCGATAGAGCCATCAGTTCCCAGGCAACCAAAAACAAAAAAGTGTGATTGGCCGTGATGAGAATCTGCATCGCCAAAAAAAGAAGAATCGTTGACGTCAGGGTTGAACGGAGCGACCTGGATTTTTCATATCCCGATAAATATCCGGTTCCGTAAAGTGCCGTTACGATGCCGCCAACCTGTATGATGCCAAGGAAAAACAACGATAATTTATCAAACCGAAAAGAGAAATTGCCCAGACTGACCTGCGAAAAAAGAGTCAGTTCGGGTGGATTTGGAAGTAAAAAAGCCGAAACGGTAAAGCAAAGTCCGAAAACCATGGCGAAAACAAGGGCAAGATTCGCAAGCCGGTTGATGAGAAATTGGGTCCGGACAAAACCGATCACCAGCAAAGCGAGCAAAAGAAAACCGACATCAGCAAGTAGAAAAAACGTCATCTTTTCCGTTGCCCTTCAAAAGTCTGAATGGCAGCAATCAGCTCAGGATAGGGAATCCGTTTTTCCAAAGCAGATCGCATGTCTTTGTTTGAAAGCAGAAAACTGATGTGTGAAAGCAAACTTAAATGTTGTTTGATGGTTTGTGAAATAACCAGAATCAGCGTGTGTACAGGAAGTCCGTCGAGTGAATTGAGATTCAGCGGAGTTTTAGGGAAGAAAAAGTGAATCAGCGGTTTGTTGCTACCGATGACAAGCGGAATTCTGGGGTGGGGAAGACTGATCCCATTACCGATTGCTGTCGACATGAGCTGCTCCCTGCTTTCAAGCAACTGAACGACGACATCACGCTCAACAGCCGGATCAAGAAGCGCCAGATTGGTCATTTCTCTGATATAATGGGCATCACTGAGGTCACAATTATAAAAAATGGCATCTTCGGTCAGCAAAGGAACAAGAGAACTGATCTGATATTCGGTAAAATGAGCACTTCCGGTCAGATTCAGCGGCAGATTTCTGCCCAGCGCCCATTCAATGATTTTGTCTTTGTTGAAGGAGATCCGGTCCTGAATAACCTGGTGAGGAATGTCTTTGGTTTTGACGAGTTTTTCGACTTCCTTTTCAGAAAGGGATAAAAACTGGGCGATATCTTTAATTTTAAGATCCATAAGTCACACGTTTTTTTTTGATTTTAATTTGGACATCAATTCCTGCGTCAGGCTGATTTGCTCCTGAATTTCTTCTCTGGCTTTTTCGAGAAGCGAAATCTTTGAATTGATTTGTTCGAGGTGTAGCTGAAGGTAACCAACCGTTTTTTCTTTGGCTTCCAGTTCTTTTTTCTGCTGGAAATAAAGACCGATCACATCTTTGATTTCATCAAGAGAAAGACCAACATGCTGCAGGTTTTTGATCCGTTTGGTAATATCAAGAGCCCGGTCATTGTAATACCGGTAACCGTTCGGGGTGATTTCGTCGGGGGAAACAAGTCCGAGCTGTTCGTAGTAACGAAGCGTTCGGGTGGTGACGCCTGCCTGTTTTGCAATTTCGCCAATTTTGTACAAGACTAACCTTTACGTTAACGAGAAGGTTAAGTTAAAGGTTTTTGCCGAAAAACACAATCGGGAAGGGGGAAATGGTTACGGGTCACAAAAATGCTGGTCACGAATCACGGGTTACATATTACGGGTTACAAAAATGCAGGTCACAAATCACATATTACAGGTTACAAATCAAAGGATGTAAACAACAGATCAGTGGTCACGAATTACAATTTATAATGATCAGGCTTTGGGATAGTAGTAAAAAGATAAGAGTTGTCCAATTTACATTTGGATTAAACATGTAATCCGAGATCTGTGACCCGTAACCAATTTTTGATTTTGAATTCAACCCGTAATATGTGACCCGTAACCCGTAACCAATTGTAACCCGTAACCTTTTTAATCTATTTTCATTAAAATGACAGCTTCAGACTGATGAATGGTGATTTTGCCCTGAACCACGTCTCTCTTTTCGCCGTTGGTCAGAACGACTTCCCACAAACCATCAGGCAGGTGACAGTCAGTCGGGTGACGTTGATTTCCGTTTACCGCTACGAAGAAATTGGGTTCATCGAAAGCGTATCCTTCAAGTTCAAAAAATAAGGCTAACGTGTTTAAACTTGGAAAGAAATTGATGTCTTTGGTTGAGCAATGAGTGAAAACCCGGTAATTCTTTTTTAGCGCAATAAGTTCACGGTAAAATTCAACAAGATCTTCATTCAAATCCATCAAATCATAATTGATGTAATTGGTATCGTTATCTTTTTCATAGGTGTTATGATCAACTTCACCTACATGTGGATCCGGCACAGAAGTTGGAGCAACAACCTTACTCCGTCCATATTCCTGCCCTTGTGCAATCAGAACATTTCCCTGGGCTGTAAATAAAAGTGTTGCTGCAAGTTTGTGCAACTTCAGTTCATACTGATTCAGGGTTGCATGAGCTCTCAGGTCATCAACCTTTTGTCCGGGTTTTACTTTTCCGGAAGCAAGACGGATAAAATCACCTAAAGTATGATCGTCATGGCTTTCAATATAGTTCACGTTTTGTGACGTTTTATGGAAAGGACCACCATCCTGTCTCAGCGACCCTCTGATAAACCTGACGAGTGAAAAATAGTCCTGATGATTGAAAAACCGTCCGAAAATAAACCCTTTATTGTCATCGTGCGGATGGAAACCCTTGAGTCCGTTTCTGATCTGGTCGTTCCAGCTTGCCCAACCGATATCAGAAAACCCATTGGGGTCGTATCCGCCACCCCAGGGTTCTGCAACGAGAAACACGTTGGGGTTTATCTTTTTGGCTTCATGAAGAATCTGCGAACAGGTTTCCTTGTCAATAAGCTGAGCAAGATCAAAACGGAATCCGTCAATGTGATAGCCTTTCATCCAGTGGCGGATTGAATCGAGAATCAGGCGCCGGGCCATCGGCCGTTCAGTTTTGAAATCATTTCCGCAACCGCTTTCTGAAAGCGGATTGAAATATTCATCAAGCCGGAAATAATATTTTTTATCGATCAGTTTGAGTGCATTGTTGTCGTACTGTGAAACGTGGTTGTAAACCACATCAAGAATGACAGATATATTGTTGTCGTGCAGAGTTTTGACCATCTGCTTAAGTTCATTGACCTGTTTTCCTGAAGTACCGATCCGCTGACCGGGGTTCAGGTTACCTTCACTGGAGTAATAATTTTCAGGTGCAAAAAAACCTGAAGTCATATATCCCCAATGGTTACGTGAATAAGGATTCCAGGTATTCATCAACCCGTTATCAGCTTGCTTGTGGTAGGGAAGTTCAATATTCCCGAATTCCATCAATGGAAGAAATTCAACAGCATTGACACCCATTTTTCTGAGGTGAGGAAGTCCGCCACGCTGATTTTCCTCAATGAAGCCGAGGTAAGTTCCGGGTGCAGAGCATCCTGACGACGGGTGTGCAGTCATATCACGAAGGTGGGCTTCATAAATAACCATTTCCTGATGGGAATGATTTACCCAGGAATCACCCATCCAGTCGAAATCATCTTCAAAAATCAATGTTCTTGAAGAATGATGGTACGTATTCATTGAAGTTGATGCTTTTCCGTATGGGTCAGCAATAATGATATCCGGGTTGAACCATTCTGTCCGGTGGGGTTTCCCCAGTACACGGTAACCGTAAGCCTTTCCGGCAAGATTTTCAGGGAAGGTGAGTTCCCAAACTCCATTTTCATCCCGGATCATATCATATTCGGTGTAATTTTCAGATTCTGGTGAATCGAAAAGAACCAACCTGACCAGCGAGACCCGGGGTGCAAAAACACCAAATGAGGTTTGTGTTCGGGTAAGCTGACAACCCAGTGGCTTATCTGAATAAAGGGTGTTGAGCCATTCATCCTGATTTAAAAGTCTGGGTTCACAGTTCAGGATCGAAATTTCATAATTTTCATCCCATCTCTGCGGTTCTGTAATAATCAGATAACCGTCGTATGCCGGATCAACTGACTGCACAGCCACATCAGGAAATAACCGGATGTGTTCGGGTGCAAGCTGAAAGGGTAAACCTGAAACCCTGACGAAAAGGGTTGTAAGATTAATCTGATCTGCGGAAAATAGGGTAAAATGGGGGGAGTTGTGGGAGTGACTTCCCTGGTGTTCAGATTGCTCAGAGTACATGTGGGGATTTTGCCTAAAGGTTAAACTAAACGGATTGTACCTGCCTGTCTTTTGTGAAAGATAGTTATTTTTTTAGAGAAATAAATATGCAATGAAAAATGAATGCAAACGTTTACATTTGTTAAAAAGAGAGAATTCAAGGCTGATTTGCTGATAAAATTGTCTGTTTTAGGGTTTTTTACCCGTTTTGCCATTCAGTGAAAAAGAGATGTTTTTTTCCTGTACTGAGTAATGAATCAGGATAATTTTGTACGTAATTTTAGAATCACCCGAAAGGTGGGTTATTGACCTCAAACAGTTTGTTTTATTAAAAAGATCAATTCGTCTATGAACCGGATTTTCGTTTTTCCCATTTTACTTTCAGGCGGCATCATGCTGACTTCCTGTTCAACAAAACCTGAACCACCTTCTCTTCTCGAAGGAATGAGGGTCTCAGTTTCAGCCGTAGAGAACCGGGAAATTGCCTGGACGGATAAAAAGTCGGGATATTTTTATACCCGAACCCATCAGACTGAAACCGGGTGGTTTTCGGGATGGAATGTGGCGACTCACAGGGTTTTTGCTGATTATTCGATCTCAGTTGATGGCACTGTTCTGAACCGAAAGGATGCGCAGGTTACTGTTTTCCCTGACCGGATGGAACGTTTATTTCCTGCAGCAAAAGAAACCTTTATGATGTTTGATGATCAGCCTGTACTCGGTATTTCTCTCGAAGAAGTTTCCGGGAAAGAAACCGGCCTTTCCTTGACGGGTGATCTGAAATTCATTTCTGTGAAAAATGAAACGGCGGTTTTTTCTACCCGTGATCCGAAAGAGGGATTTCTTGCCGTTTCTTTTTATAAAGAAGGTAAACTTTCTGCAAGTGATTCATCGGGTAAAATCTGGTTAACAGGTGACAAATCGGGTGGTGGATTTTTAATCGGGCTCGATTCAACTGAAGCGGGTGCTGTTTCCCTACTTGAAAAAGCAAAAACGCAGGTTCAGACCTGGACAGATGCCCGCCGGAACCGGATGGAAAACCTGCTGAAATCAAATGTTTTCAAGTCAAATGATCCTGATCTTGATAAGGCAATCAGATGGAATATTCTTTCTTTGGATGCACTGATTTCACGCCAAACCGGATATGGTATTTATGCCGGACTTCCCTGGTTCAATGATTACTGGGGACGTGATATGTTTATTTCTCTTCCCGGTACGGCTTTGGTTACCGGTCAGTTTGATGTCGCCCGAAAGATTTTATTGTCATTTGCTGAGTTTCAGAATAAGGATGAAAATTCTCCCTATTTTGGCAGGGTTCCAAATCGGGTCAGACCAGAAGATATACTATATAATACCACTGATGGTACGCCACGGTTTATTTTATCGTTGATGGATTACATCCGGTATTCGGGTGATACGTCATTGGTGAAGGAACTGTATCCCGTCATCAAAAGAAGTATTGAAGGTCCGCTGAAATATTGGGTGGATGAGAACGGGTATCTGACCCATGACGATGCCGATACCTGGATGGATGCAAAAATTGACAACAAAATTCCTCTTTCCCCCCGTGGAAACCGGGCAAACGATATTCAGAGTTTGTGGTACGACCAGTTATTGGCAGGAGTTCGTTTTGCACACTTAACCGGCGACAGTGTTTCCTTTGAAAAGTGGCAGAAAGTGGCTGATAAACTGAAAGCACGTTTTCTCAATGATTTTCTGAATCCGGCTATTCCGGCACTTGCTGATCGCTTAAGAAAAAATGGTGTTGCTGATTTTACAGTCCGCCCGAACCAGTTATTTGCTCTTGATTTCATAACCAGCGACAGTTTAAAGTGGGTTTTAACCCGAAATGCATGGGAAGCACTGGTTTACCCGTGGGGTGTGGCTTCACTCAGCCAGTCTGAACCTAATTTTTATCCGTATCACACTTCATGGGAACATTACCCGTCAAACTTTCACAAGGATTGGGCATATCACAATGGTACGGTTTGGTTGTGGAATAACGGAATTGCCATGCAGCGGATGCTGGAAGGATTTCAGTACAACCAGGCCTATCAACTCTTCAATTCAATGTCACATCAGACATTGAATGCTCCGGGTGCTGTTGGGGCATTAAGTGAATTGACTGATGCACTTCCGCCGGCGAATGAAAAATTGCCACGGCTTTCGGGTACTTTTTCGCAGGCCTGGTCAATGGCTGAATATCTGCGGGTTTGGTATCAGGGTTTTCTCGGAATTCAACCGGATGCTTTGAACAATCAGGTTATTCTGCAACCCCAGCTTCCTGATTCCATTTTCAGCCTTGATTTCCAAATTCCGTTATTTTCCGGATTTCTGAAAGGATCTTTTCACCGGACTGCTGATGATCTGAAGTTTACTCTGCTGCCTGATAGCCTGCCATCAGATGTTACCCTGATTGTTAAATTTCCCGGATTTGAGCCTGTTCCTGTCGTCATGTATGCTGGCGAAAAACTGCTGCTCAATGTTCAGAAAAAAGAACTGTCAGTTAAGTTATATGATACACTTGATGAAATTCGAGCCGAAAGTCTGCTTTTCAGGGTCAAGCCAGATGAAGAACGGATTGAACTCGCAAAACGGATTTTCAAGGATGTTCAGTTTGCAAAACCCCAGGTTCCAACTGATTATTCCAGAATGCAGCAGGCGCCGATTTGGAAGTAAAGGGAAGAGGGTTGATTTTCTGTCTCGAAATCGTTGGACTTGCTGTCATACTGAACTTAGCCTGCCCCGTCCCGAGAATCGGGATCGGGGATTCAGTTTTTTTGCTTTTTGTCCCGCCCTTTAAATTATAAACCAAACCGGTTTTAATTACAGAGACACCCAGATAGAGTGTCTCTGTGAAATTTCAATAAAAAATTTCCAACCGCTCTGCCCCCTTTCCTTAGACCCGTGCAACGTAGTTGCTTGGGTGCACCTCAGCGGTCTCCCCATCATTTCAGCAATTGAAGTTTCCCTGTTTTAACTTCAGTTCCTATTTCTACCCGGTAAAAATACGTTCCCGAGGCAAGACTTTTCCCATCGAACCGGAAGGAGTAATCTCCACTATCATGGTGACCGTTTGCAAGATCGGCAACCAACTGACCGACCAAATTGTACACCTTAACTTTCAATTCTGCGGGCTTGGCAAGGCGGATGTTGATCCGGGTTTCAGGATTGAAGGGATTCGGATAAACCGCAACATCAGTTTTAATGGTTTCTGACTCAGATTCTTGTTCACTGTTTTCTTTACCCATTCTCACTTTATTCCCTGAAGGATCAACCACCCAAACATCCCATTTTACCAAATTTGGAATGAACTTAATGGTTCGGCTGGTTCCAGATTTGGTTGTGGTGACAACCAGTTCAGAAGAACCGAAGAGTTTCAGATCATTGACTGTTTCGGTGACAAAGCCTGACCCTTTCACGCCAATACTCCAGACCCCAAGAGTGTCAATAATGATAGAATCCACAATGGCAGGATCCATATTGACATTATAAATCAGGGTATCTGTAAGCTGTACGCCTGAGATACTTAGAACGGGTTGTTCATCTGTTCCTGTGGTAATTTTGTTGGCTCCCGGTGGCGGCCAGTTAACTGTGTTCAGCGACATGAGCTTTAATCCGGAAGAATGTGCAGTTTCTGACGGACGGAAATCAACTTCACCGGGTAATAAACGGGCACCTTGTGATGAAAAGGAACCCGTTTCCTTGATCCAGTCAGTTCCGTTATATTTCCACAAGTAATAAGACCAGGATTCCTGATCACCCGATTTTCCAACGGATATCAGAAGTTTGGTTCCCTCACAGGAAAGTCCTGTTAAATTTGCAAACTGGGTTGTGGTTTCCAGAACCGTATAGGGAAGAACAGATCCGTTGTTGTACCATTTTCCTGTACCGATCGTTTTATTGCTGTTAAGCCCTGATTCCTTTCGGGTAAGCATCAACGCCAGATCATGCGTTGGGGTTACTGCATCAGAAAATGACAGGTAAGCTCCGGAGGTCGAATTGTAAATCAGAGTCACAGCAGACCAGGCTCCTTTTTTCAACCGAAGGGAATATACCTTCCCGGTGGCAGTCAGCCAGGTGACGAAGGCAACATTTCCGTTTTTACTGATGGAAACCGGTGTTGAAGAACTCAGATAAGCAGAAAGACTGATGGTTTGCCACGAACTCGCCCAAGATAACTCACCGGAAACCACATCTGCATGGCGGTAGTACAAGGTTGTGCCCGATTTAAAAATGGCACAGAATTTCAGAAAAACCGGTGATGTTCCGTCATAAATTCTGACCAGTTCAATACGTCCCTGAGGAGTAACCGGGACAGAAAGGTTTTCTTCATCAAAAATCTGATTATTAACCATGCGCCCTTGGACAGTCGAGGGATTTATGGTCAGGATATAGTACCGGTCATTCCCGTTTGAGGCGATGGAATATCCGGTAATATCTGCTCCCTGGTTACTGGCAAGAAATTCTCTTTTGCCTGTTGAGCCTTCGGTGTGAAGCCATACAGATTCACCCGACCTGTAAAGAACTGAAGAAGC
>Ga0209460_1000919_pt1 | contig 20891 bp, 14 predicted proteins | sample EBPBio132013_DNA_FD_185868 | JGI IMG/M metagenome (GOLD analysis project Ga0209460, IMG submission 185868) | Wastewater treatment Type I Accumulibacter community from EBPR Bioreactor in Madison, WI, USA - Reactor 2_5/13/2013_ DNA (SPAdes)... | ecosystem: Engineered > Bioreactor > EBPR >... | reverse complement strand
AATCCTTGAAGAAGATTGTCATTAAGATTGAGCATTCTTTAACGTACTTTCAAGCAAAAGGTCATCAGCAGAAGTCCACGGTTGATCGTTTCCGCCCTGTCTCCGGTGACGCAGGGCTAATGGGGCAACAAGTTGGATATGTTCTGATGTAATGTGTGTTGCGCCTTCGCGGGCTGCTAACGCTCGTGCAGCCAATGCAATGACATAATCCCCACGATGCCCTTCAGCTTGAAATGCGCCAACGACCGCAATACAGAGATCGAGACATTGTGGTGAAAAAGGGATATCAAAAAAGGCATCTTTCGCTTTGAGCAGGCGTTTACGATATTGGATATCGAGAGTATTGGATTTCTTGAGCCATGGGGTAACGATACCTTGTTGATATTGAAACTGCGCCATATCAAAATCAAGCACAGTCTGTAAAATCTGACTACGAATAGCCGGTTCTGTTTCAGATGCAACATGAACCATCAAGCCGAAGCGATCAAGTAATTGCGGACGTAAACCACCTTCTTCAGGATTCATTGTCCCTACTAACGTAAATTGAATTGGTTTAGGAGGTTCATTACGTCCTTCCCGTTGAATTACTAGAACACCCGTTGACGTGACATCAAGAATAATATTAACGATATGATCGTCAAGCAAATTGACCTCATCAATGTAGAGCAACTTACCATTTGCATCTTCTAAAAGTCCCGGCTGAGGCTCTGGATTACTGCGCATGAGTTCATCAATCTTCCATCCGCCAATGACGCGATCCTCAGTGGCATTAATGGGCAGGGTAATTGGCAACGCACCACTCATCATCGATGCGAAGGCTCGTGCTGCTGTTGATTTTCCTGTACCGCGCTGACCAGTAATCAGAACACCTCCAATCTTTGGAGCGATGAAGGCTAGTTCAAGCGCAAGTTTAAGAGATTCTTGTCCAACGATTCGACTATAAGGAAGAATTCCTAACGTTGGTTCTCGTTTGATCATCGCTGGTGCTTCCATAACATTTTTACCTGAAGTTGTGCCTCTGCTCCAAGTTTGGTAATTATTGCGCCTGTTTCTGCATTGAGTTTAATCGCAAGTTGAATCTCAAACTCACTTGGCCGAATTGCAGTATCCATATCTTGAATTGTCTGGAATACCACACCAGCACAGTCACGAGCAAGTGCTAATCCTTTACCAAATAAGTTGTTGGTCTTCTCAAGTATCTGATTCCCATCACGATGATGCTGTGTAGCATACGGGTCAGATTGGATATCGACATCATCAACTTCAATATGTATCTCAATCGTTTGCCCATCAATAATCTTTGTATCACGAACGATCGTCATTGTATCCTCCTTGAAAATAGGGGTGAGAATGCCATATCAACCATTTTCTTATACAACGCGTGCTTGGGCTAGAAGTATATTACGCTCTTTGAGCATCCAAAGATGGTAACGTTCGATGCAGTATCTAATCAAATAACTCTGTATATGTGGAATTACAACAATTGTAGAGGAATGAAAGGCTGATGTAAAGAGTTAGGATGACTGAGCATACAGTGATAAAAGTATTACATGGTTCGTGATTTAGAGACATTGACCATTTAAGGGTATGCAACGATTTGAGAAAATTGCAAAACCGTCAGCAATCACTTGCATCGTGACCATTGCTTTGCTAGGATAGAACACCACACCTGCCAGCCCAAAGGATCGTGCTATGGATGATCGTGCCCTGCGTCTCGCCCTTGAATCCCTGCTGGATGAACCGACCCTCAGGTCGGCGCATCGCGCGTCAATTGAGCGTGGCCTTGCTGATCTCAGGGCACAACGCCTCAGCCCTGATGAGCGGGCATATCTTTGCGTGCTCATCGAGCACTATGCGGCACCAGCACCATCGGCTGATCCCGTGGACGCGCTGATCGCCGTGTTCCAGCACAAACTGCCCGCTGTTGATCCCGTAGCCTTGAGTACGGCGATTCACGCCCTCGTAGCGGGCGATACCGCCCAGCTTGATGGCAGACCGATCGCCCTCACGATTGAACGACGCGGGCAGATCCAGATTGCGAACTTGGCGGAACGCAATGTCGTGATGGGGGATCTGAATCAGCTTGATATTTCTGTGCATATCCCAATCCCTGATGCCCGCTTTGATGCGCTCTTGGCTTCGGCCCTTAAAACCTATGAACAGGAAAAAACGCTGGCGCGGATTCAGCATGCCGCCCAACAAACCGAAAGTGATCGGCTGCTCAATCTCCGGCTCAAAGGCTTCGTTGGTCGGGTCACCGAACTGGCGGCGATTCGTGAGCAGATTGCAGCGATGCGGCCCACGGGGGGGTATGTCCTCATCAAGGCAGCGGCAGGCGAAGGCAAGAGTAGCAGTATTGCCAAACTGATTCAGGAAGCGGGGATCGCTACGACACCCCATCACTTTATTGACTTAACACCAGATCCCAAGTATCAATTAGGGCTGTTGCGGACAGTGGTAGCGCAGCTAATCCTGAAGCATGGGCTGACGGTTTCGTACTTTCCTCAAGACAGTTATCACGCAATGAAAGCCGAGTTTGCGCGAATACTTAATGAGTTATCCAAACAGGGGATTCAGGAAACCATCTATCTCGATGGCCTCGATCAACTGAAGCCCGAAGATGATGGTCTGATTGATTTATCGTTTTTGCCACCACAGCCGCCCCCATGTATCGTGATCGTGATCGGGTCGCGACCCGATGAGACCCTGAAACCCTTCAACATTGTGCATCGGGTCGATTATGATCTGCCGCCACTCAACGAAGCCGATGCGCTCGCGTTGTGGCGATCGGTCCAGCCTGCTGTAGCGGATAGTCTCCTGCATGACCTCTATGCGGCCCTCAAGGGCAATGCCCTGTTTGTCCACTTGGCGGCGGATACGATGCATGATCAATCCGTAGTCGATGCGACCAGTTTGATTCGCCAGATTGAACAGAATCCGCAGAATCTGTTTGGGATTACGCTGGATCGGATTAAACGCGTGCCACGATCCAAGTGGGATACGGTCTGGAAACCCATGCTGGCACTCTTGATCGTGGCCCAAGAACCACTCCGACTGGATGTCCTAGGGGATTTGCTTGGACACGACCACGAGACGATGCAGGATGCGGTGCGGATTTTAGGGGGCTTAGTGAGCCAAGGGATTGATCAGCGGGTTGCGCTGCATCACCTCATGTTTCGCGATTATTTAACGGCGATAGTATTCGCTGCGCGTGAAGTGAAACGCTGGCACCAACGGTTGGCTAACTGGTGTTCCATTGATTTGGATGCGATTTGGACTGATGATCGCGCTCCCATCGAACAAACTCGGCGGATGTATGCACGGTATCACTATATTACCCATCTTGCACTGGCAGAGAACTGGACAACACTCTGGCAGGTCTTGGATGCGGGCAACTATGGCGAATACAAAACCCGTTTTGACCCGAGCACTCGCCTCTATGCGTTAGATTTGGATCGAGGCCGCGAGAGTACAATGCATGCCGGACAATCAATTGAGGAGCATATTCAGCATTTGCCTCGGTTGTGGAAGTATAGTTTGTTACGAACGAGTCTTAGCAGTTCGATAAACCAATGGCCTCCCAAACTTTTCGAGATACTTGCACAACTTGGTCGCATCCAAGAGGCTATGGAACGGATCGAGCTATGCACTAATCCAGATACACAATTAGATTTTTGGCAGTGTATACTCCCCTGGTGTAATAAACAACAACAAATGAGTGTTATCACCCGCATGCAACAAGTATTACCCTCTGCATCCAGTTTCGCCCAAGTTAGAAGTCTTATGACAATCGCAGAACAAGCTGTTACAATGAATATCCACCAAGATAGTGCCACTCTCATACAGCAAGCAATAAGCATTGTCCCCTCTATCACTGGAGGATACAACTATGTACGAGCATTAATCGCAATTATCCGGGCTGGTATTGCAATTAATGATCATCCCCAAATCGTAAGCTTGATTTCTCAAGTCATGACCATTATTTCAGCAATGGAAGATACTTATCTACAACATGAAGCTTGGATTGTATTGAGCAAGGCATTCATTTTAATCGGTGATTCTGATTCTGCTAATGCCCTTATAGAAAAGGCGATACTATGCGTATTATCCGCTAAAGTCGAGCACAACGTAGATATGAGGGATACAGCATTTCCATCTATTGTTCGGGCATTTATCGATAATGACAATATATCGCGTGCGCAAACGATCGCATACGATATACCGAGTGATATCCCACGTGTGAAAGCAACTTTAGAGATTGCAGATGCGATAGTAATTACGGACTTTAATCTTGCCCAGCAACTTATTCATGAGGCAGAAATTATTGCCTATACAGGTTATGGGTGGCAGCAAGCAGAAATCCTTGCTGCGATTGTCCAAACCGCAACAACTATGGGGTATATAGGCTATGCAACAAGGCTTTTTGATCAGGTATATGCTAAGGTTATTGATAGTTCTAGTGGTTATAGCGATATCGATGTACTCATATCACTTACGCTCACTGCTGATAAGATGAGAAAGATGGATAGGGTGTCTCATCTTCTTCAATTAGCTATAGAAGAAGCATATTCTAGTAATAAAGGTTGGTATCATACACATTATCAATCTACTATTGCTCAAATTGCGCTGTCACTGGGCTATCATGAGCAGGCAAGCACTCTTATACGGCAGGCAATGGCAAATATTCAGCAACAAGACGATAATCGATATCGTGTTGATGCGCTTCCTTTTATGATGCATATAATCGCAAATGCGCAGGATTCCGATGAGATTAAAGGAATCATTGATAAGGCTATGGCGATTATTCAAACTATCGAAACTGAAAAACTCAAAATCGCTGCACTCGAAATGCTAGCTACAGCTAGTGCACAAGCAGGATTTTTTAATTCTGCGTTAGCTATTGCAGCAACCATTGACAATCCTAATCGGTATGAACGTATTGTGGCAATAGTTGCACATACCCAAGCAGACGAAGGGTTGCTTGCCCAAGCGTTGATGCTCACCAAATCGATTATCCATCAAGATTATCGATTGGATGCGTTAAGGAAAATAGCAAAAATAGCAGCCAAACAGGGAATGCTTCAAAGCATGACCGAACATGCACTTTCACAGGAATCATCGAAAACGCGAACAGAATTTCTCTATGCGATAATCGACGCTGCTGCAACAAGAGGGGATATCGATTATGCGCTCGATCTTACAAAACTGATGCAGCAGGATAATCAACATCACGCGGCCATTACGACTATTGTTCGTCGAATTCTACTATCAGGTAATCTGGAGTACGCAACATCGATAGCGTTATCAATCAGGCCAGCTATACGCCAAACATCAGCACTTATAGCAATTACTACCGCAGCGATAAAAATGGGCGATCTTAATCATGCCATAACGATTGTTCAGGACATTCCTGATGTATGGCATCGCACCGTTATGCTTCTTGAGATTGCGCAATCCGCAAACAAGAACGGTAAGCATTTACTGGTAGAAACTTGTCTCGATAGAGCAAAAAATAGCGTTTATTTGCTTCCCACTGGTCAAAGACAGGACGCGATATGGTCTGCGTTGGTATCTCAATATTGTGTGCTTAATGACCTTGAGACTGCCACACTCATAGCGAAAACCATCGTCAATCAAGAAATACGAGCCTCCTCTTTTATGGTGCTTGCACAAATCTACCACGCTCGTGAAGAATCATCATCCATGATCCATATGCTGAATGAAGCCATGCAAAGTGTCTGTGAAATACCAAATCCACAACAATCTATTGATATCCTGTTGCAATTGGTATCGATCCAAAAGGTAATGCGGATATGCCATGATAAAAGGTCTATTCTCGCTGAAATCTTCAAACGTACCACACGCATTGAAAATCAAGAACACCGGATTGATGCACTGATCAAAATTGCAATCCAGATCAAAATAGCTGCTATAGAAACCGATCATTCTGCCATTCTTCATGATGCATTGCGTCTTGCTCAGTCAATTGATATGACAGAACATCAGATTGAGAGCCTCATAAAGATCGCTATTGCAATGGCAACCATTGGAAATTTCGAGCAATCGATTGCAATTGTCCAATCTCTTGAAGAAGAATCACAGCCCAATGCGATTCTTCGTATTGCCATAGCCCTCACGAAAATAGGAGACATCGATCAAGCTTTGATTTTTACCCAGTTTATCCTCGATGACTTTATCCGTGTTAATACTTGGACTAGAATGGTGGCTGTTATGACCGAAAATAAGAACCATCAGAAAGCCCGCGAAGTACTTCATAGCACAATAGAACAAATCTCATTAATGAACACCACCGATGACGTTCTTTCGCGACTTGCGAATAGTGCTGCATTACTTGGACAACTTGATCAAGCATTTGCCATAGCCCAATCGATCAGTAATACTGCGCAGCGATCGGAGATCCTTGCGACACTTATTCAAACCTATGATCCAACTCCTGAACGGACACTTTCAATTATTCAATCAGTATGGTATCAGGTAAAACACGATAGCAGGTTATGGGATTTTTTGCCCTTAGCGACCCCCTTGTTAGACCAATATCCATGGCTTGGAATCGCTATTCTAGAAACCGAGAAGTGGGTAAAACAACAACAAGTATGGTTAGTATAGTGCTCAGCATTTCACTAAGACCTAGGTTATAATGTGGGCATAGAGTACTGATTTCGTATACAAATCAGTACCTATCATTAAGAGAAATTAATGTCCCTTTCATACTCATTCTTGGCGTGTTTTCGCCGCAGCTATATCCGTTTTTAAGGCTTCGAGATTCGCTCGAATCAGTTGCGTATCCGGATGCGCAACACCCAACACCGCTTCATAAATGGCCAACGCCCGTTCAAACAAGGGCTGCGCCTCAACATACCGCCCTTGACGATACAAGACCCCCGCCAGATTGTTCACACTCGTTGCCGTATCCGGATGCTCCGCCCCCAACACCGATTCATAGATGAGCAATGCCCGTTTATACAACCCCTGCGCCTCGCCATATCGCCCTTGCCGCTCCAAGACCATTGCCAGATTGTTCACATTCGTTGCCGTATCGGGATGCTTCGCCCCCAACACCGCCTCATTCACCGCCAATGCCCGTTCATACAAGGGCTGGGCTTCGCCATATCGCCCTTGCCGCTCCAAGACCCCCGCCAGATTGTTCATACTCGTTGCCGTATCCGGATGCTCCGCCCCCAACACCGCTTCATAGATGAGCAACGCCCGTTCATACAAGGGCTGCGCCTCAACATATCGCCTTTGCCGCTCCAAGACCATTGCCAGATTGTTCACACTCGAAGCCGTATCCGGATGCTCCGCCCCCAACACCGCTTCCCGCACCGCCAACGCCCGTTCATACAACCCCTGCGCCTCAACATACCGCCCTTGACGATACAAGACCATTGCTAGGTTGTTCACACTCGTTGCCGTTGCCGGATGCTCCGCCCCCAACGCCCCCTCATTCACTGCCAACGCCCGTTCATACAAGGACTGGGCTTCGCCATACTGCCCTTGACGATACAAGACAAACGCCAGATTGTTCACATTCGTTGCCGTATCGGGATGCTTCGCCCCCAACACCGCCTCATTCACCGCCAACGCCCGTTCATACAAGGGCTGGGCTTCGCCATACCGCCCTTGACGATACAAGACCCCCGCCAGATTGTTCATACTCGAAGCCGTATCCGGATGCTCCGCCCCCAGCACCGCTTCCCGCACCGCCAATGCCCGTTCATACAACCCCTGCGCCTCCGAATACGCTCCCCGCAAGTTTTCAAAATACCCAAGGCTATTGGCGAGGCGGGTTGACTGTGCATCACCGCTATCCAATGCCCGCATGGTTGCATGGCGCAGATGGGGTTCAATCGGCAGCATGTGGCTCGGTATCCCACCATCATTGATATGAACTGCCCTAGTATTAATCCGCTTTTCGACCACGGCCAGCATATCCGTCGATCCCAACCGCGAATGGATAACCTGGACGAGCAAGCGATGGAGCACCACTGCATCCGCTCCATCGAGCAAGCCGAGCGATTGCAAGCGCCGCAACGCGTCAACCGCATCATCAGCATCCGTCCCATCAGGAACCAACGCCAGCACCAGATCACGCGGGATTGGCACACCTGGCGCACACCACGCCGCACCATCAAGCATGCCCAAGGCTAACGCATCAAGGGCATTGGTGGGATCAAGCTGATTGAAGCTCACAATGAAGGTGGCTTCCACATCCAGTTCATGCCGCGTGGGTGAGGGCAAGGCTCCCCGACCTTTGAGCGAACGGTGGGTAATCGTTAAATCCTCGCGGTATTGTTCGACGGTATGATGGGGATAGGTCGCCAAATAGCTGCCCGCCAAATGCAAGGCCAGCGGTAAATGCCCAAGATCCTCGGCAATCGCATTAGCCTCGGCATCGCTCAACCGCGCACACAATCGCTGTAACAACAAGCGACTTTCTGCTGGCGACAACAGCCCAAGTCGAATTTGCGTCAGCGTTGGCCACTGATTCGACCGCGCCGTCACCAACACCCGACAGCCACCCACGGTGGGCTTCCATTGGTCGAGAATTGCCCGATCTTCACAATTATCAAAAATCAACAAGCGCGGCATGGGCGATTGCCAGGCATGCAGCACTCGCTGCACCTGCTCATCGAGTGCCATTCCGGTGGTATCTATGTTCAGTCCAATCGCACAGGCCGCAATCTGACTCGCCACCTGATCAGGATCGGCACAGTTCAGCCAAAAGACCCCGCCATGAAAATACACGCCATAGCGATAGGCAAACTCCGTCACCAGGCTCGTTTTGCCGATGCCACCAAGGCCCGTCGCCACCGCTGGCATGACGACCGCTGGCTGGGTCGTGCTAATCGCCTGTGCCAGTGCTTTCAATTCGGTCTCACGCCCAACAAAGTGCGGGCTGGCTTCAAAGGGGATGCGTGAAGATTGGGGGAGATCCGCACGGGGTTCCGGCACATGGTCGAGCGGAATTGAGGCAAGGGCAGCGAGCGCAGCAGGCAGTGGATCAATCGGATGCGGAAGCGTCACCGTGACATGCACCTTATTTCCGGCATGCACGTCGCCTATCGTGATCGTGGCGTTGGTATAATCATTGTTCTGGCCAAGCAGCATGGAGATCGAATTGCCACCAAGCAGCGTGGGATGACCCGCAAAGACTGATTCGAGCGCCATAGTGACACTCGCCCGATCATACTCAGGACATTTGATGAGAATGACATCGACCAGAACGGCAATGAGGGCTGGCAAGTCCATGGGGCACTCCTCACATAGCGCTTAAGGCTGGGGGTTTGTTATTAATAGATACATTGCTTGGCAATTTCTGGCATGCAGGGCTAAAAATCACCTGCATGGGGGAGTATTCATCCATTGCGAACCCGCCATGGCTTTGGCGTGGGCTGGTTTGTGGACGAATGGATGGAGGGTGTTTCGCGGCCTGCAAACCGCCGTAGCTTGGCCGCATAAACCGCCGTCCCCTCGGCTATACTGGCGTTTGTATGTATTGCAGCAAAGGAAGTCCTATGCAGCTTCACGACCAGCTTGATTCGCTCATCAATCTCCTGCGCCAGCAGGGCAGTGAACTCGACCGCAATCCACCGCTCACCGCCGACCAGGTGCATGCCATCCTTGCCACGGTTCACCTTCCCCCCATTCCTGAGATCGTGGCCTTGTACACCTGGGCCAATGGAACCACGTCCGACAGCGACCCGCTCTTTCGAGATCAGCGCTTTATGGCACTTGGCGAGGGCTTGGCTGAACAGCAGGAATGGACGTGGATGCACGATGCCATGCATCGGTGGCAACTTGATCCCAGCAACCTCATCCTCGTTGCGGAATGGGAAGGTCATTTCTATGGCCTCTATTAGGGGTACAAAAGCTATTTGACGATTTTGTTACGCTGTCCTACATAACGATATATAGAATACGTCTATGCATCAGGAACCCATACCTTTGGCCTGGGTCCAGCCCAGCCAATCCTGATGCATGGGTGACTCCTGTCGCACGATCACGCCTGATCGCAGTACACCGTACACCCACCTCCTGGACCACCGCATCCTCGCGCTACCGCTCTGCGTTGCGGTGGCCGATTGCCCACTCCCTTCCTGCTCTATACACAACGCCTGGTCATTGCGCCTTGACATTCCCCCTACTGGAACGTGTAGACTGCTCACGACACAGCAAGGAGATTAAGTATGGTGATTCATGAGTTGGCGCAGCAGGTGGGGATTCCTCCGAAAACGATTCGCTATTACGAGGCAATTGGCCTCCTTCCGCCTCCACCGCGGGGGGCCAACAACTATCGTCAGTATGGTCCTGCGGACCTTGATCGGCTCCGCCTCGTCGTTGGTGCCCGCAGCCTTGGGTTACCCCTCCCGGTGATCGTGGAGATCCTCACCGCCCGCGCGGCTGGTCATGCGCCATGCCGGCATATCCTGTGTGCGATTGAACAGCATCTCACTGAGGTGGATCAGCGTATTGCCGCACTGCTGGCGTTACGCACCACCCTCGCGGCGATCCACGACCAAGGAACCGCCCTGCCGGACGATGATGTCGTGGGCGAACACTGTATCTGTGCAGTCTTGAAAACCTATCCTCCCGCCGTGTCCGACGGCGACGTGAGGAGTCAACCAAGGAGGGCATCATGAAGAGCGCTGATGCGCACACGTGTCCGCAGTGTGGAGTGATGGGGACACCCGTTGATGGACAGACGGTCAAAGCGTTGCTCATCGTCAGTTTGCGCCTCGTCGATGGCGCTCAGTACTGGTTTTGTGCCACGGCGACCTGCCCTATCGTGTATTTTGCTGCTGGTCAGACACACGCTTTCAGCATAGACCATGTGCGTGAGCCGGTGTTTCAAAAGCACCCGCACGACCCCCAGGTTCGGGTCTGTTACTGCTTTGCCCATACGCTTGGTGCGCTTGAGACGGGAACCCCGGCGGATCATGCCGTGCTGCTGGCGGATATTACAGCGGGCATTCGGGCGGGACAGTGTGCCTGTGATCTGCGCAATCCGCAAGGGTCGTGCTGTTTGGGCAATGTCCGCCAAGTGATTGCCACCCACGAGGCCCTGGTATGACCCGCCCACCCAACTGGAATCTGCTGCGCACGGGTGTGCTTGGGGCGCTCGTCGCTGCGATTTGTTGTTTTACCCCGATCCTGGGTGTGGTGGCCGGCATGCTTGGTGTCAGTTGGCTCGTGGGTGGTGCTGACGTGGTGTTGATCCCGATCCTGCTGCTGTGTGTCGGCATCGTCCTGTACGCCATCGTGCGCTCGAAGCGGTAGCACCATGGCACCGTTCAAAGCAGGGCGGCGGTGTCCAACATAAGGATGGTTATGTTGGACACTTTTCCATTATCGCCTATAATCTCCGCGTCGTTCCAGCACCCACTGAGCGCATGAAATCCTAGATTATGTTTGACAGGGAGGTGCAATGAAGATTGCTGACCTGACCACCGCCTTTCTGGCCGCCACTGCGCAGACCTTCTTGCCCAACACCCGGTTGGCCTATGGCTATGATCTGAGCTTGTTCAGCCGCGCCTTTCCGGATCTGGATGTCACCGCCGTTACGCCGCAGCATCTGCGCGCCTTTCTCCACGACACCGCCGATCTGGCACCCTCCACCCTGGCCCGGCGCCAGGCGACCCTCCGCTCCTGTTTTGGCTGGGCCGTGCGCAATGAGCTGCTGTCGGCTGATCCCACCGCCAAACTTGACCCTATCAAGGTTCCCGCGCGTGATCCCCGCCCCCTGACTGAGGACCAGGTTGCCGCGATCCTGGCGGCGATTCCTGCTGCTGAGCCGCGCAATCGTCTCTTGTTCACCCTGCTGTATGAAACCGGCATGCGGGTTGGCGAGGCGCTGGGGATCACCCGCGCCGATCTTGCGCTCAACCCGCAGGATGGCGGCGTGATCCGCCTCGTTGGGAAGGGCCAGCAGGAACGGGTCATCCCCCTCATCGCGGCACCGCAGTCGCTCCGGTTGCTGCGCACCATCCTGAAACAGCAGCCCGGCGTGGGGCCCCTATTTCGCGGCGATGCCCTCAAGGGTGGTCATCCCGGTGATGCCCTGCATCGAACGACGGTGTTTTACCACTTTGAGCGTTATGTGGCCAGTGCCCAGGCGCGCTATCCGGAGCGCTTTGTCGACGAGGCTGAACCGATCACCATTCATCGACTCCGGCATACCTATGCCACGATTCAGCTGCGTGATGGGGTCAGCCTGCCCACCCTGCGCAAACTCATGGGCCACAAGAACCTCCAGACGACCCTCCGGTATGCCGAGACTGATCTGGACCAGATCAAAACGGAATTAGTGGCCGCCCGCCGACGCCGGCGCGGCTGATGAGGACAACCACCGGATGATCAAACCGACTCCCACCGGCTACCCGCGCCTGGTCATGCCCGATGACCCCATCGAGCTTGAGGCGATGTTCGGCCCAGAGCACGCCACCCCACGCGAGCAGGCTGCCCTGGACAGCTATCGTGACCCCATTGCCCGCGCCGCCTTTTTGCTGGTCGTCCGTTGCCTGGCCCACCTGGGCTATGTCCCGGATCTGACCACGCTGGCTCCGGGTATCCTGGCGTATGTGGGTGATCAGTATGCCGCAGTGATTCCTCCCCGCTATTTTCGTGATCGTCGCGCGCGGCGGAGCGACATGCTCAAGGTAGCCCGGCCGATTCTGGGCTACCAGCGCTGGACCGCGCGGCATGCTCAGGATCTCCGGCCAGTCCTCCAGTATTTGGCCCTGGAATATCCCCGTGAATCGGATCTCATGACCGCTGCGGTGGCCCGTTTGCGGGAATGGCATGTCGAACTCCCCGAGGAGGACACCCTGCTCACGCTGGTGGAGAGCGCGCTCCATCAGGTTGAAGATGCCACCTATACCGAGGTGATGCAGCAGGCCAATGCCACCCTGCAGCAGACGCTGCAAACCCTGCTTGACCATCCGGAGGACCAGGACACCCTCCTGGCCATGATTAAGCAGCCGGCCGGCAAAGCGAGTGTGAAGTCGATGCGTCGGGAAGCCGAGAAATTGGATGCCTTGGCGGCGCTGAACATCCCCGATACGGCGCTCAGTTCGATCAGTCAGCGGAAGATCGTCTTTTTAGCCGAACAAGCCAATCGCTATACCGCCGCTGATCTTCGGGCCCTGAGTGATCAACGGCGGACCCTGATTCTGATCGCCTTTGTCATCTATCGCCGCCAGCAGGGTCGCGATATCATGGTCGAACAGCTGGATAAAATCGTGCGGCGCCTGAGCCGCACGAGCGCCACGAGAGGGATGGTAAGGATTCGCGACAAATTGGCCACACCCCCTGGCTGGTCAGATAGAACATATTTTCGTATAATAGCTGGAATAACTGATTACCAGACATACCAGGGGGTAGACTTTTATGAACGGGTATAGCGATGCAATCAAGGTTCTTCAAAAACAGATGGATGCCAACGACTTGCACTCGGCTATGGCTGGCGCACATGCACTCCTCTCTGCTTACCCGAATGAGTTCAATGTGCGGTTTTGTTGCGCAAGTGTATTCATTAATATAGGAACTGGTCTTAATGATCAAATGGCGATTAATCAAGGCATACAAGTTTTTGAGCAGATTTTAGTTGATAATCCAGATATAGACATACAAGATCTCGTTCAAGTTGAATATAATCTATCAAATGGCTACGGAGCGCTGGGAACATTATTTTCTATGGCGGGACAAAAAGATCAATCGAAGGAAGCTTATCAGCGTCAAAAAACGATTCTCCAGCATGTTTTGATTAATCAACCTAAGCTTGATAGAGATCTTGCTTCGGACGCGATTACAAATTATGCCAACTTACTTGACCGCCTTGACCGCACTGTTGAGTCCGTAGATCATTTTTATAGTTGTTTAAAGATCAATCCTCAGCATGCTGTAGCAAAAGCGAATTGTGGTGCCGCTTTACAACGCTTATTTGACATTGCTGGCGATCGTCAACGTCTGCTTGCGTATGAAGCATGGCAGCTCTTGACCGATGCAAATAGTACCCCCGATATTCTTGCGGATATTGCCGGACCATATGCACTCACAACGTTTCAAAAAAGGCTTCAAGATATAGAAGAATTGATCGACGAACATCAGCAAGGAGGAACGGCTGGGCTTCAAGCATGGATAGCGGAGAGACGTAAGGTTCATGCCGGGCAAGAACCAACATCTCTGCAAAAGCAATGGCATGATGATCATCTTCTCTTAAATGTCTATTATGGAAGGCTTGATTGTCCATCTGATTACCAAGACGATGCCTTTTTTCGTCAAATGCATACGCCAATAAAAGCTAATGATGATCACTATTTTCACACCCTCGTGCATATGCTTAATCAAATAAAAGAGGATTATGCACTTGCTCGTTATTTTTACTATTTGGCTGAAACCGACGATCCAAAACTTATCTCGGTTAGCGCTATGACCCTCTATGGTGGAGTATATGACTATAGTGAATTTGGAATCCGTCCTGGTTTATTAAAAACAAGCATACGGTTGGCTGCGGATATTCTTGATAAAATTGCGGTATTTCTAAATGAATATCTTAATCTTGGACACCCTGTACATCGAGTTACATTTGAAAAGATATGGTATGATAATTTAAATAAAGACAAAAAGATAATCAATCCAATTATCGACCATCTGCTTGGTCAAAACAGATATTTATGTGCCTTACAGGATTTAAGTTATGATTGGTTTAGTGAGGTGTATCCTGGGCCGTTAAAGGGTATTCGGAACGCCGTCACCCACCGTCATGTCGTATTATCTTGGCTCCCTGATACTGTAAAGACCAATACTGGGACGTCATACACCCTGGACCAATTTCGTAATTTGGTACTACGAAATCTACGGTCGACAAAGGCTGCGATCCTCTACCTCACTGGTTTTATAGGGCTGCGTGAACAGCGAAAAGCTGATGAATCGACACGCCTTACCATGCCATTACTTTTTGATCTTACCCCATCATCCTTTGATGGGGTTCCAGAAGATGACGAATGATGTTTTAGTGTCAAGCCATTGTCGCTAAAGAAAGACCTAGAAAACCGCGTAGAACCCGCCTTCTACGCGGTTTTCTGCTATAATGGCGTGTACCTAACGCTCCACATCTGATAGCTAACCCGCTCACCAAACCGCGTAGAATCGAGGTGACTGTGGAATTCTTGGATGCCTTCGCTACATGGCTGCGTCCGCAGCGCCAGCCGCTCACCATCACCACCTATATCCATAGTCTGCGCCATTTTATTGCGTGGCTGACCACTAATCATGCTATGCCAGTGTCGGCTGCGACGATCACAGCATGGGATGTCGTGCAATATCGTACGTACCTGCAAGAAGCCACTCCACCTCGATCTGCGGCGACCATCAACAAGGTTCTGTCCGCAATTAACGCATGGATAACTTGGGCCGTCGCCACGGGTCAACGCTCCGACAACCCCATGCACGGCATTCGTCGGGTTGGGACGGTCGTTGAGACGGCACCCAAGGGCCTTAACCCAGCAGAACAGGCGCAATTGCTCCGCTGGGCGAGCGAAACCCGCCATCCGGTGCGCGATGCCACACTCCTCATTCTGCTGCTTCAAACCGGCCTTCGTGTGAGCGAACTCTGTAGCCTCGTATGGGGAGATGTCCTCATTCGTGAACGCTCCGGCCAGCTGCTGGTCCGCCAAGGGAAAGGCAACAAAGCGCGGGTGGTGCCGCTCTCGCTGACGGCACGCCAGGCGATGTGGAGGTGGGCAGCCCATTCACACGCACTCAGGGTGCCGAGCACCAAGCAGTTTTCGCAGGCTCATGCGGATGTAGTGATGGGATGGTGTCAGGCACATCTGGCTGAACCGGTCTTTGTGAGTCAGAAAGGTGGTGGACTTCGCCCGCGATCAGTACAGGAACTCATCCAGCAGGTGGCCTACCATGCGAAGCTGCCAGGCGTGACACCCCACACGCTGCGGCATACCTTTGCCCACACCCTCCTGACTGCGGGTGCCACCATTACCGAGGTCGCGCAGCTCCTCGGCCATGCAAGCGTTACAACCACGCAGATCTATACCAAAACATCGGCAGAGGGCTTACAGCGTGTGGTTGAGCGGTTGGCTATCATCTAGAGCATAAGGATAGGCCCATGACAGCGGTACAGGAGACCATCTACCCTCGGCTGAAAGAAACGGTATCTGCACAAGATCTGGCGCGGGTTTATACGCCAACCGAGGATGAGCAGGCCTGGGTGGCTGATCTCACCGCCGAGGCGGATACGGTCGCGCGGCTGGGCTTCCATCTCTACCTGAAGATCTTTCAGCGGCTGGGTTACTTTGTGCCGCTCCATCGGGTGCCGGCCCGGATTGTCGAGCACATCGCGACAATCCTGCGGCAAACCGACGATATCCCACACCTCCCCGCCTATTACCGCTCAGGGAACCGTAACCGACACCAAAGGCTGATTCGATCATTTCTCCAAGTCAAACCCTTTCGCGACGGTGGCAAGGCTATTGTTCAGCAAGCGGTGGCCGAGGCGGCCGTTCACCATGAAGCCCTCCCGAATCTGATTAACGCCGCCATAGAGATATTGATTGCCAAACGCTATGAACTCCCAGGATTCACAACCTTGGTCAAAGCCGCCCAACGCCAACGGACGGCAACCTATGCCACTTGGTACACGCATATCGAGGGGAATCTAACCCCAGATCTCCATGCACAACTGGATACTCTCTTAGCTATCGACTCGCTCACCGGTCGGAGCGAATGGGATCTCCTGAAAGATCCGGCGGGCCAGCCAACCCGGAAAAATCTGGCACGCCTGACAGATCGCCTCACAACTTTCGCCCCGTTTGAGTCCGCCATCACCCTGGCACTGGCGCTCCCGGAGTCGAAGCGCGAGCATTTTGCAGCCCAAGCCCGATCATACGATCGCGGCACGATGGTCGATATCGCTGCGCCACGACGCTATACACTGTTATGTACCTGGCTGCAGCAAGCCCGCGCCGACCTGCTGGATGATCTGACCGACAGCCTGATTAAGATTTTGCGCGAGATTCAAGCTGATGCGAAGGAGGCACTGGCCGCTTATCAGCAGCAACACCAGCATCGCACTGATGCCTTGGTCTCGACGCTGCGTGATGTGGTGCGTGGCTATCAGGAAGGCTCCTCGCCCGACGTGCGTATGTCCGCCATCGACACCGTTCTTTCCGGTCAGGATGAGCGGCTGTTGCAGGATTGTGATGCCCATCTTACTTACGCAGGAAACAATTGGGCACCATTTGCATGGGGGGCTTATAAATCGCATCGTGCACATCTGCTTCGGATATTAAACCTCCTCCCGCTCCAATCGCTCAGCAGCGATCGGCGTCTGCTGGATGCCTTGACCTTTGTACGAGAACACAGTCAACACAAGCGCTCGTGGCTGTCGGTGGTCGAAAAAGAGTGGGTTAATCCAATACTCTATCGCGAAGTTGTCATTCTGGATCTGAGCTGGCTACCGGTAGGGTGGTGGCGGCTCGTGACCGATCTACCTACCCGGACTCTCACGCCCCATCAGGTCCACCGCCAGCACTTTGAAGTGTGTGTCATTATGCAAGTGCTGAGCGCTTTTAACGCTGGTGATCTGTGTGTTGTCGGTGCCGAGCGGTATGGTGATCCGCTGGCACGGCTCTATCCTTGGGATGAGTACCATGCACGGATCGATGTCTACGGGAAGTGCTTGTCGATGTCGGTCGATCCTGCAACTTTTGTCGCCACACAGCAGGAGTGGTTGCGCAATCTATGTCAAAGCGCCGATGCCGGATTCACCACAAACAATCAGGTGACGGTAAAAAAAGGGCGGATCAGTCTCCGTAGGCACCGACGGAGACAGTCGCCGCCAGGGCTGGCGGTTATTGAAACCGCCATCGAGGGGATGCTCACTCCCCGGAGTATTCTCCATGCGTTGCTGATGACCGATCAGTGGATCAATTGGACACGGTTCTTTGGCCCTATCTCTGGTTTAGAAGCCAAAATTGACGAAGCGGCGGCCAAATATGTAGCCGCCACATTCTGTTACGGCTGCCAGATTGGCCCTAGCGCGACGGCCCGATCCTTAGGAACACTCGACCGACGACAATTATCGCGGATTGATCAAGTCCATATCAGCGAACCTACCCTCGATCAGGCGATCCAGTGTCTCATCGAGGCTTATCAGCGCTGTCCGTTGCCACGCCTGTGGGGATCGGGCGATCATGCCTCGGCCGACGGAACGAAGTGGGAGGTCTACGAACAAAGCCTGCTCTCGGAGCAACATATTCGGTATGGGGGATATGGTGGGATTGCGCTCTATCTGGTGTCCAGCACCTATATTGCGCTGATGGCGAACGTGATTGCCTGTAGCATCTGGGAAGGACATTACTTGCTCGACTTGCTGGAGCAAAACGAGTCGGTGATCCAGCCGACCATGATCCACAGCGATACCCAGGGCCAGAATGAAGCAATTTTCGGCTTGGCGTGGCTACGCGGAATTGACTTGCTGCCGCGGATTCGGCGCTGGCAATACTTGACGATGTACCGCCCTGATCCAGATTCGAAATATACCCACATCGATAGCCTTTTTGCCAAACAGGCGATTAACTGGAACCTCATTCAGACTCATTTACCCGATCTCCTACGGATTGCGCTCTCTATTCAGGATGGGCGCATCAAGCCCTCAATGATTATGCGCTTGCTGAGCGCCGGCAAGAGCCATCTCGCCCAAGCCGCACGAGAATTGGGTCGCGCTCGACGGACGGGTATGTTGCTCCGCTGCTTCCAAGACCCGGATTTGCGTGCCCTCATCCAGCGGGAAACCAATAAGAGTGAGCAATTCAACAACTTTGTGAAGTGGGTGGGGTTTGGCAGTGCTGGCGTGATTCGGCATCACGACCGTGCCGAGCAGCAAAAGGCCATCAAATACACCATGCTCGTCGCGAACGCGTTAATTCTCTACACTACGGTCAAACTCTCCGATGCCTTCCGCAGATTAATCGCCACGGGTACACTGATTGATCCGTCGATTATTGCGGCCTTTAATCCTTATCGTGTGCGCCATCTGGAGCGGTTTGGGAAATACTGGTTGGAGTTAGAGGAGCCAGTCCTACCCGTGGACTACGACAGCCCAGTCATCAGTCAGCCCGCGAAGATACCCAGCTTACCATAGCCAAACACAAGGAAATTCAAGAGCCGTTTCAATTAACCAGAGACGAGGAAGCATATGTCTAAGAAAAAGAATAGAGATCCGAATAGAGCCGCAAGTCATCCAGATTCTAATTTCGTTGATAAAGCATCGATTGCATTGATAGAGTATATTCTTGCCAGTCATGGGAGAGTAATGCCTGACCTGTCGTCTATCGATAAGAAACCTAATCTTGATGGAACATTAGATATACAAAACGCGAATAGACAAATAATAGGAAAAATAGACGTTCAAGTTAAGACACTATCTGAAAACAAGTTAAAATACCCGTGTTCAAGGAAATTCATAAATTACTGCAAAAATAGAAGAGATGAACTGGTTTTTCTTTTATGTGTAGATAGGCAGGAGAAGAAAATATACTGGATCCATATGAATAAAGTTATGTTAGATTCTATACCAGAATCAGAATCAGATACAATATCACTACCAATGATTGAAGATCAGTATTTTGATGAAAATAATAAAAGCTATATTGATCAATGGGAAAAAATTGTTTCTGAATATAACGATAAACAGGATTACTATGAAAGAAACAAGAAGGAAATTGAAAGATTATTAAGTTTTGCAGATCCAGTTTTGGGCGATTCGAATTCATACTTTGTAAAAATTCATATCTTCTTGGATAAGCTGAACTTGATTTTGGATAACGAACTTGATGTAATAAAAAATATTTATTATGGTAATTGCTGGAAAGTTGGTCTTGCCTACGCAAAGATGGATAGTAAATCGATCACTTATGTGATATATCCGATAGAAATAGATAAAAATGATGTGCAAATAAAATTGCTACGGGCTGATATTGATAGAGATATTCAAAATAGACTTAATATGCAATCATCATATACAGTTATTAGCCATATTCGCCAAAATCCTATATTTGATAAACCTATATTTTATGCTTATGAATTTGTCAATGAAATAATAAATGATATTATCGAAAATAATAATTTTCGATCAATCAAAAATTACCTATTAGCAAAAGAGTACCTTATTTCATTTATGTCTCGCAGAAATAAAAAGACGATATTCCATGAGCAAACATATTCTGTCAAAGAAATAGAAGACGTTATACAACGAGGTGATTTTACTGTCATATCTTATTCAGGTCATAGATTTATAAAAATTGAATTAATAAACAATTTAGAAGTTCTCAAAAGAGCAAATATTAAAGAAATTAGTAATATGTATAAAATCGGATACTCTAATGATGCAATTGAAGCCAATATAAGAACACTTCTAGGGAGTATAAAAGAAGTTTATAATACTATTCTTGAAGAAAACTTTCCGATTATTAAAAACGATATTCTCCTTGATATATCCGCCATAGTTATTGAATATAAGGTTATCGATTATGATAACTATAAAGTTGTTAATTATGACACATTATACCTGAATGGACAAATAGATACTTTCAATCTATATATCGGAATGAATATTTCCAATGAATTAATGAAATCCTCAAATGGTTACCATACTATTGAAGGAAAACTATATAGGAGAACTCGTAGAATTAGCGGTCAAATTGATTATTTCTCGACCGACACACCTTTAAAAAACTTTGTTTATGACCTGCTCAAGGATAGGTTAGAAACATATTTTGAAGACCGAGCGGCCCGAGAGTCTATCGATTAAGGTAAGAATGTGGCCAATTTGTCGTGAATCCTTACCATCCCTC
>Ga0209460_1000914_pt1 | contig 20990 bp, 19 predicted proteins | sample EBPBio132013_DNA_FD_185868 | JGI IMG/M metagenome (GOLD analysis project Ga0209460, IMG submission 185868) | Wastewater treatment Type I Accumulibacter community from EBPR Bioreactor in Madison, WI, USA - Reactor 2_5/13/2013_ DNA (SPAdes)... | ecosystem: Engineered > Bioreactor > EBPR >... | reverse complement strand
TTTTTTTTGGCCATTTCAGAATTGAAAAACATGGCTTTGTCAGTTTCGGGGTAAACTTTAACAATACCCGAATTGGGTGGCCATTCAAGACTGAAGGTATTGCTGTAAATTGGGGTTGTATCTTCAACATTCCCTTCAAACGCCCAGCAATAAACTGTTTTTCCTCCACGTTGAACAACATATCCCAGCGGAATATATTCTTCACCATTTAAAACCAGCCCGGTTTCTTCCATAAACTCACGGGTTGCAGCATCCATCAGTTCTTCATCAGGCTCAACAACGCCTTTCGGGATACTCCAGATGCCCCAGTCTTTGTTCCTGAAATAGGGTCCGCCCGGATGTGCAATAAAAACCTCGAGATGAAGGTTTTGTATTCGGTACATCAATAAACCGGCAGAAACGACGTGACTCATAAAAAGATTGTACCAAAAATTTAACCTTACGATAGATACAATTTTTTACACTTATTTTCAACTTATTACCCATATCTGCTTCATTGGATTTTCCTTAAAATACCGATTGAAACAATTCCGATTCGGATAATGAATTTGTATCTTTAACCATGAGTAAAACAGATCTGATGATTACACTGCAACCTGCCGGACGTGAAGTTTTTCCCGGAAAAATCTTTTGTATTGGCAGAAATTACGAAAGTCATGCCCGGGAACTCGGCAATGCGCTTCCTGTTAAGCCTGTCGTATTTATGAAAGGACGAAATGCACTTCTTCCTCACGGTGCAACGGTTCCTTTCCCAACACATGGTAATGATCTGCAGCATGAAGCTGAACTGGTTATCCTGATCGGTAAAACCGGCAAAAACATTCAGGTTTCTGATGCTGAATCTTACATTGCAGGTTATGGATTAGGTCTTGATCTGACTTTACGTGATGTCCAGTCAGAACTTAAAAAAGGCGGTCTTCCCTGGGAAATTGCAAAAGCTTTTGATGGATCTGCACCTTTAGGGCAGTTCACTGAACAGGTTTCTGCAGTTGAGAACCTTGAAATCAAATGTGAAATAAACGGGGATCTGAGGCAGCACGGATTTTGCCGGAATATGATTTTTTCCGTTCCCGAACTCATCAGTTACCTTTCAGGAATTTTTACTCTTGAACCCGGAGATCTCATTTTTACAGGAACACCAGAAGGCGTAGGCCCAATTAATCCCGGTGATCATGTTAAAGTCTCAATATCAGAAATTGGTTCAACGACTTTTATTTTTTCATCTTAACAGCCCAATTCCTTTATGCAGCTTTCCCCCCTGCTTTTGATTTTGTTTTTTATTCTGCCAATTGAACAGGTAACGTCCCAAACTCCTTCTTACGTTGACCGTGCCCAAAAATTGGGACTCGATTTTATTTGGCCAACGAACGCAAGTCATGAACTCACCTCAACTTTTGCAGAATTTCGTGCCACCCACTACCATTATGGTATTGACATTAAAACCTGGAACCAGGTTGGGTACGATGTATATTCTGCTGAAGACGGGTACATTTCCAGAATCCGGGTTTCACCATCCGGCTATGGAAAGGCCTTATATATTACACATAAAAGCGGATATGTAACGGTTTATGCCCACCTTGATGGTTTTGCAGGAAAAGTTAAACAGTTTGTTCTTGATAAACATTATGAACTGATGCGAAACGAATTGAATATTTTTCTTAATCCGAAAGATTTGCCCGTTAAAAGAGGTGATCTGGTTGCCTTTACAGGTGAAACCGGAATTGGAAGTCCGCATCTTCATTTTGAAATCAGGGATCCGTCAGGGAATGAGCTCAATCCGTTGAGATTCCAAAAAGGACAATTTCAGGACATCACGCCCCCCACGATTACAGGTTTGGGAGTCAGACCCTTAACATTTTCAGGGAAAGTCAATCATAGTTTTGAGCCGGTCATTTATAAGGATTTCAAAAGGCAAAATTCTGGGGGCCTTGAATTAAGCGATACTCCGGTCATCACAGAAAATGCCGGTTTCTTAATTGATGGCTATGATCTCAGTTCCGGAAAATCAAATAAATACGGATTTCACCAGGTTCAGTTGTGGATAGATGGTAAACTGCATTATGAAATACAATATGATCAATTCCCGGTTGATGAGGCACGTTACATCCTGATTGACCGTGAACCTGAATTTTTAAGAGATGGTTTTGGCAGGTTTACCCGGTTGTTTGAGTCGGAACCCAATCCGCTGGTGATTTACAACAAAATTTCTGAAAAGGCTGGAAGGATTTTTGGTTTAAACTCTGGTCTTCATACCGGCCGGGTTGTCGTGAGTGATTTATTGGGAAACCAAACCGAATTAAATTTCAAATTTGAATATCAAACAGAGCAGGATGTTTCTGGTCTGCAATTCCTGGCTGTAAAAGAGCGGAAAAAATATTCAATACCTGAATTTTCTGTTAATGTTCCGGCGGAAGTTGCCCCTCTTATTTGGTACCCGGTAACCGGTGCCTCAGGCAATCTTGAAAAATCTGATATTGATACCTTTTTTGTGAGTCGTGAAGAAGATAAAATCAGATTGGACATCCGTGGTAAATCAGTGGCTAAAAAAGAGTTCAGAATTGCACTCATCCAAGGGAATCATAGTCTTTTACCCGTACAGGTTGTGACCGGTAAACAATCACTTTTTATTGATTTTCAGGTTCAATCAATGCTGGTACCCCAGAATTTTTCTTTAAAACTGATGAATAGCAACGAAAGTTTGATTTTAGAAAAACAGTGGCAGTATGTCTATATCACCAATACAACACCACAGACGGTTAATCTGGCATCTGGAAACTCTGTTTTTTTCGATGCGGGAAACTTATTTTCCCCTCAATGGATTACTTTCACAGAAACTGGATATCTTTCAGATTTTTCTGATTACCGGTTAGAATTGGGTTCTGGTTCAGTTCCGTTTTATTCTCTAGCAGAATTAAAGTTTAAAAAAACTCAAAAAATGAAATCGGGCATTGGTTTATACCGGTTTAACCGAAATTCTTCCTCATTTATTGGGAATAGAACCGTGGATGATTATTTTGTTTCTAATTTTAATTCACTGGGCGTTTATGGTTATGGTCAGGATTCATTACCGCCAATTTTGATTCAAAAATCTGGATCCGGCAGCCGGATTACCGGGAAGAAACTTGAGTTTAAAATTAAGGATGCCGGAACCGGACTAAACACCAGTTCAATTAAAGTGCTGGTAAATAAACAATGGTGTCTTGCTGAATTTGACCCGGAAAAGGCATTACTTAAAGTTTACACAGACCGTGTGAAACCCGCTTCAGATTACCAGGTTGTACTTTCGCTTGAAGATAAAACCGGAAACCGGACTACTGAAATATTCAATTGGAAAGGTCGCTGATGAAAATTAAGGCATTATTCCACAAAAGGTTACAGTATGGTTTAAATTCAATACTGACCCTTTTTTGTGTATTACCTTTCCTTTTGCAATCATGTTCACAGTCTGAATCTTCAAGGCAGTATATCGCTGATCAGATGAATCCGTTTGCCCGAAAACATATCAATTATGCAGTTTATACCCGGATTGCAGAGTCAAAACTTACTGTTTTTTTCTCTTTACAAATACCCCGTCATGAACTAAGTTTTATTCAGACTGCAGATGGGTTAAAAGGGGGGGATAATGATATTGTGCTCGATACCCTTATTTTGCGTTCAAAGCTGGTGGATAATTTTTCAAAAACAAAGGACTTTGTTTTTGAAAAAATACACATTCAGCTTCCTGAAGGGCGGGGTGCCCACAAAATAGAAGGTGTTTTTTCAGATGAAAATTCAAAATCTGATTTTAGAATTGCCTCAGGTTACATGCTTGAACCAAATGAGCATACTTACCAGTTATCCAGTTTACGCTTTTTAGAATCTTCAGAAAAGGAAAATATTTCTCTGACAAAACGCCTGATTGCAGGTGATCAGAACGGTACGGCCTTTAATTTTGATGTGGGTTTACCGGTTTCATCTGGAGATATTAAAGTGGAGCTTGTCATCAACCGGCTGAAGTCAGATACAGTTGTTGCCAGACCCATTTGGGGATTAAATCCGATAGACGGAACCATTGAAACCCGTGGTTACAAACCTGATAAAATCGTGTATTCAGTTTCTCCTCTGGATACCCTTCTGAGGGCTGATATCCGCCGGTCAATTGAATTTAACATTCCATTGCCTGATACGCTCAAACCAGGTGTTTTTACAGGTCAGGTATTTTTGCGCGCAGGTGATCAGGTTTTTACTTCAAAAAAGGAAACCTTTTATATTTTCCCGAAAGGCTATCCTTACATCAAATCTATTCGGGAAGCGGTTGAAATAGTAAGGTATCTTGCAACCTCGGGTGAATATGAATCAATCGTTGAAGGTAGAGATTCACTTTTAAAACAGAATTTTGATAAATTCTGGCTACGACTTTCAAACGGAAACGTTGAAGCGGCCAAACGAAAAATCGCACTTTTTTATCAGCGGGCAGAAGAAGCAAATTATTTGTTCTCAACCTATAAACCCGGTTGGAAAACTGATGTTGGAATGCTCTATATTGTGTTGGGTCCGCCCGTGAATGTTGAATGGAAGCCCACTGAACTTACCTGGTATTACAACTACAGACGGGCAGGTGCCATGATACCTTTGAGTTTTAATCCGATCAGGGTTGATGATTCTATAGTTGGTTACAGTTTTGACCGGTATTTTGATTATTACACTTATGATGACTTCTGGCTTGAGTACCGGCGTGAGTGGGAAAAAAATATAAAATAAAAATGAAATCAATTTTTATCTCGGGTGCAAGTGGTGCACTGGGTTTGGCTGTTTCTGAATTCTTTTGCCTGAACGGGTTTCGTGTAACAGGTACATACAGTTCTGAAAAGCCAAAACAGGTATTCCCGAATTTCACGTGGGTGAATTGGAAGACCAATGATCTGGGGTTAACCGAAGATTTGGTGAGCTATTTAATTTCGGTTCCTTCGTTTGATGCATGGTTTCACCTCTCTGGCGGATTTTGGGGTGGAACAAGTTTTGAAAATGCTCCATCAGACAAAACTAGACAGATGATGGAAATGAATTTTCAGTCTGCCTGGGAACTTGCGCCAGTCATCATTCCTGCACTTACAGAAAAAAATCATACGCCAATCCTATTTGTTGGGGCAGAGGCTGGATTGGCACCAAATCCTGGATACGGCGCGTATGGTGTTTCTAAGGCAGCCTTGCACTATTTTTCCCAGACTTTGGCTGAGGAACTAAGAGGAAGGAATATAACCGTTAACACCATCATTCCATCTACATTGGATACAACCGGCAACCGGACTTCAATGCCTGATGTTGATTTCAATAAATGGATTAAAACAGAGGAATTCATTTCAGTACTTGAGTTTCTAATGTCTGAAAAAAGCAGGAGTGTGACAGGCTCAGTTATCAGGCTGTCAAAATGAATTCGGTCGTTTGCTTTTGCTACGGAATCACAGTTGAAGACCTGGAACATGCTGTTAGTAAAGGTGCGAAAACGCCTGAAAGTGTCATGGCCGCAACAGGGGCTGGTGATGGTTGTACGAGTTGTCACCCTGATCTTGACGTAATTGTTCCGGCACTTGTAAAAAAATTGAAATTAAAATTAAAGGAAGAAGAAAACTCACAACTCGGTCTTTTTTAATCATCATACCAAAATTTATCCCATCTGATCTGCCAGTCGCCATAAAATCCTTCCTGTATTTTAACTAGTTTTCCCTGCCAGTTGAAAACAAATGAAGTTGGCAGCTTTTCTATCGGGTGAATCTGGTTCAGCCATGCCATAAACCCAGAAGAAGGTAAAATAACAGGGAACTCAATGGTATGGGTTTTAAAAAATTCATAAAGGTCTTCCGGATTGTCTGTGCTGATACCAATTACAACAACATCAGTCGGATTATGAATTCGTTCCAGGCCAGGCATTTCGAGTCTGCAGGGTGGGCACCAGGTTGCCCATACATTCAGAATAACCCATTTCCCTTTCAGGGAATCAGCTGAAAGGGGTTGTCCATTTGTATCAGTTTCATTTATTGATAATTCGGGTGCAGATGTTGAAATCGTTTTATTGCCCCACCATGAAATAAAAATGAGCATCAGTGCAACAAGACCAATCCACTTGATTCCATTTATAAAATGTTTGGTTTTCAAATTAAATCCTTTACTTTGAAAGTTTGAGATCAAAAAATGGCCAGGAAATGTCAAAAGATGAGAAAAATCCTTGATTTCTAAGGTTGATTTCTTAGAAATGGATTAGAACTGTAATAGAAGTGTAACAAAAGTAGAAATCTGGGGTGCGAATAAAGAATATTTGTACCACAATTCACCAAAAAAATCTGATTTCAGAACAGTTTCAGGTGAATTCAGATGTTGAAAAACTTATGAGGCGACTATGGAAGAAAGATATGACAGCTGGCCAGTAAAGGCCTACACCTATTCCATGATCATCTGGGGCCTGGCATCATTACTCTACGGGGTCGTGATTTCTCTCCAGCTGGTCTACCCGGGATTAAATTTTGGTGAATGGTTTTCCTACGGAAGACTTCGCCCGATTCATACCAATGGCGGTGCTTTTGGTTTCGGGCTTTCCGGAATTTTTGCCCTTTCCTACTATATGGTTCCAAGGCTTGCCAAGGCACCTTTGTTTTTGCCCAAGCTAGCCAAATTTAATTTCTGGCTTTACAACCTGACCATTGCAGCTGCAGTTATTACCCTCCATCTTGGTTTTAGCACAACCAAAGAATATGCTGAACTTGAGTGGCCAATTGACATTCTGGTTGTTCTATTCTGGGTATTTTTTGCTGTGAATATGCTGGGCACCATTTTAACCAAAACGGTTAGTAAAATGTATGTGTCACTGTGGTATGTGATTGCAACGATTCTTGGCGTCGCCGTTCTTTATATTTTTAACAATCTTGCAGTTCCTGCTTCATTGTTTAAATCTTATTCCCTTTATGCAGGGGTCAACGATGCAAATGTGCAATGGTGGTATGGTCATAACGCTGTAGCCTTTGTTTTTACAACGCCTATTCTTGCTATTTTCTTCTACTTTTTCCCGAAAGTCACCAACCTGCCTTTATTCTCACATAGGTTAAGTATTGTGGCTTTCTGGTCATTGGTTTTTATGTATCTCTGGACCGGTGCTCACCACCTGATCTGGACACCCGTACCTGACTGGCTTCAAACCGTTGCTATTGCATTCTCACTCATGCTCATTGCTCCAAGTTGGGGAAGTGTGATCAACGGATATCTGACCATGGGAAATAACTGGGAACAGATGAAAACCAATTATCTTGCCAAATTTTTCATTCTGGGAATTACTTTTTACGGTCTGCAGACCCTACAAGGTCCGTCTCAGGCAATCAGGTCAATTTCCTCCCTTATTCACTATACAGACTGGGTTCCCGGGCACGTTCACATGGGAACAATGGGCTGGTTTGCAATGACGATTATGGCCTCTTTCTATTATGTCATTCCAAAAATTTACAAAACTGACTTGTATTCTGTAAAGCTTGCAAACACTCACTTCTGGTTAGTTTTTACTGGACAAATTATTTACAGCATCAGTATGTGGATTGCCGGAATTATGCAGGGTGCCATGTGGAAAGCCACAAATGCTGACGGATCTCTGAAGTATACTTTTCAGGATTCAATTACAGCATCCTATATTTATTGGGACATCCGGTCAATCGGCGGAATTATTTTCCTTGCCGGTGCCATTGTCTTTGCCTATAATATTTTCAAGACCATCCAACAAGGAAGCCAGGCTTCTAAAGTCAAGACTGAAGGTGCAGTATGAGTGAAAACCAAGTCAATGTTCTGGAACGTAAACCAGTCATTCTCATTATCGTTACACTTCTGGTCATTCTGATCGGGAGTGTGGTAACTGCACTTCTACCTTTCTTTATGGAAGGGATGGAAGTAAAAATTTCAACAGTAAGACCTTACACAGCTCTTGAGCTCGAAGGCCGTGATATTTACATGCGTGAAGGTTGTAATAACTGCCACACCCAAACGGTTCGTCCTTTGCGGGATGAAGTTCTTCGCTATGGAGAATTTTCAAAATCGGGTGAATTTGCTTATGATCACCCGTTTCTTTGGGGTTCAAAAAGAACCGGACCTGATCTTGCACGTATCGGGGGTAAATATCCTGATTCCTGGCATGTACAGCACATGACTGATCCAAGATCACTTGTGAAAGAATCAAATATGCCAGCCTATGCTTTTATGGCAACGACTCCACTTGATCCTTCCAATATCAAAAGTAAAATGGGAGCATTGCGTACGGTTGGTGTTCCTTACACAGATGAAGAAATTGCAGCTGCACCAGAATTACTCGCTGGTAAAACTGAAATGGATGCAATGGTTGCTTATCTTCAGGTTTTGGGAACTATGATTAACAAGGCAGCGGTTGAAACTGTGGTTGATTCTGCAACCGTCAGTCCGGTTGTGCCTGATTCATTGGTTACAACACCTGAAACAGAGGTAAAATAAAATGGGTTACATTCAGGCGGGATTGACGATTTTACTCGGCATTTCTATGCTGGTAATCATCATATATTATTACCGGAAAAGCATTAAAAAATCTGTTGAACAACCCAAGTACGACATGCTATTAGATGATGAGGAGAGTCAAGATGCAAGAAAATGAAAAAAATGATAAGCAATCAGACTATGATGGAATAGAATACAATCCTGAAACCAGGAACAAACTTCCATTCAGTTTTAAGTTGATTGCTCTCGTTCTTCTTGGTTTTGGGATATATTATACCCCAAGTTACCTCCCGGGTGTTTCTGGGTGGACTCAGGAAGGTGAATTCAACTCTGATATGGAAGTTTTTAAGAAAAAACTCGCTGCAACAGTTGTTGATTCAATACAATATGACAAGTTTTTCAATAATGCTGCTGCTATTGAAGAAGGTAAGGTATTGTACTCAACCCAACCTTGTGCTGCTTGCCATGGTGCTGGTGCTGAAGGTTTGATTGGTCCGAATCTGAAGGATGCTGAATGGGTATATGGCGGTGATGCAAAGGCGATTTATAAGTCGATTGATATTGGTCGTCCAAAAGGAATGCCTGCTTACAAAGGTCAGATTCCTACCGATGATATTTTAAAACTTACTGCTTTTGTTCATAGTCTTTCAGTTACACCCTGATTGACCCAACATGTTTGTTTGAAAAGCCAGTCAGTCAGCCGACAGACTGGCTTTTTTTTTCACTATCCTAATCTGTTTATCATCTTTCTTCCGACATTTTCTGGTGTTTGGTTGGTCAGATCAGGAAATCAGGAGTTGTTATGCGAAAAGTCCCCTATTTTCACCCGGAGTCAGGAACCTATACTAACCGTCGACGTTGGGTTGGGTTGTCTTTCTTTATCTTTTTGATTGGTGTTCCGTTTATCGTTATCGATGGTGCAAGCTTGTTCCTCTTGGATATCGTAAATATGGAATTCCATCTCTTTTTCAGAGTGTTCCCTTTTACTCAGTTTTACGTTCTGTTCGGTTTAACGATTGCAGGAGTTGCTGGACTTATTTATGTGACGTTGATCTGGGGACGGGTGTGGTGCGGATGGATGTGTCCCCAAACCATTATCACCGATTTTCTGAGGGTTTTTGAAAAGTTCTGGTTACCCCGGAAAAATATTAAAGGGGTTAACAAATACCTCCGCCTGATCGGTTCTTACGCAACAATGACCGGATTTGTCTTTCTGGTTGCCCTTGACGTCGTTTGGTATTTCATCAACCCGTATGATTTTTTAAACAGGTTAACTACCGGAACGTTAAGTGCATTTGCAATTGGCTCCCTTGCCGTTTCTTTTATTATTACCTGGCTGGATATGGTAATTGTCAGACAAAGTTTTTGCGAGTATTTATGTCCGTACGCAAAAATGCAGGGAGCTTTGTTTTCTGAAAGTACAACTGTTGTTGCCTATGATGAAAAACGGGGTGAAACTGATTGTACAAAATGTCTGATGTGTGTTCGGGTTTGTCCTGCTGGCATTGATATCCGTGATGGATTGCAGATGTCGTGTATTGCCTGTGCTGCATGTGTGGATGCCTGTGAACCGATCATGGCGAAAAAGGGGAAAGCAAACCTGGTCAGATACTGGTCAGCAGAAAAAACACCTTCTTTGTTGAGAGATAAGTCTTTCATGGTAGCACTGGTTGCCATTATTGCCTCACTGTTTGTGATCTGGCAGGTTTTTTTCAAAATTGATCTTCAGGTTAACCTCAGCAGAAATTCAAATTTCACAGGTAAAATTATTTCAGGTCAGATTGTAAACGGGTACACTCTTGTACTTGATAATTTAGGTTCAGATGAAAAAAGGATTTCAGTTTCAATCACCCCGGCAGAATTTAAGCTTCTGCCACCGATAACTTACTATCTGGTAAAAGGAAATGAAACAGTGAGATTGCCATTAATGGTTGAACTTCCGGTTGGAAAGGAAGAATCAGAGTTTATCTTAGTGGTTGAAGACAATAAGGGCGACAGAAAAGAAATAAACCAAGGATTTTTCCGTGTCAAATAAAGTTTCAACACATTGGGTCATTACCATTCCATTATTATTTGTTGCCCTGATTGCCGGGCTTGTTCATATTATATATGTGGGAACTGATCTGTTTACCCCTCCGATTAAAGATGATTATAAAAAACAGCAGGACTTTTTTCAGCCTGAATCAGATCGCCGGGCAACGCAGGAAGCATCAGGAATTGATCTTAAAATGCAATTGTCGTCATTCAAAACCGGTGAATCTGCCATCAATTTTTATTTCTCTCCCAAACAGGTTTTAAATCTGGCAGATACAGCCAGGTTTATTGTATTCAGGGTCAATTCGGTAAAAACAGATTCGCTTCATCTCGTCTTTCCGGTTACTGATTCATCCTTTGCTTTCAAACATACATTTTCTGAATCAGGTGATTGGTATATAAAGGCCGGAATACAGCTTAAAGACTTTTACTTCCGGAAAGAATTTCGATTTACAATCCGGTAAAAAGCAGTCATGCAAAAAGGCTCCCACTTTTACTGCGATCATTGCAGCAAACTCACTCCTGAAAAAAAACTGACCAAAACGCCGGTTAACGGATTGGAAAGGCATTTTTGCTGTCCAGGTTGCGAACTTTCCTTTAAAATACTCAAACAGGTTGGTTACGATGATTTCTACAATCTTCAAAGGAAAGAGCTTGGGCTGAGTGAAGAGCGGGGTGCTGTCATTCTTTCTGAAGAAGAACAGATTCGGATGGATAGCCTTTATAGTGAATTCGTTCAGGGTTCGGGGGCAATCAAGCTTGTCTATTTAAAAATTGAGAAAATTCATTGCGCAGCATGTGTTTTTGCCAATGAAGAAATCATCAGAAAATTGCCGGGTGTTCTTGAGTTTAACATCAACCCCGGAACTCACCGTTCAAAAATCCGATGGGATAACCGGTTAATTACATTGGCTGATATCCTGAATACTATCGCCAATATCGGGTATTACGCCTATCCTTTCCATCCGTCAAAAGCAAAACCCACCCTCGACGCTGAAACCAAAGACCTGACCATGAGACTCGGTGCTTCTGCACTGATTTCTATGAATGTCATGTTATTGGCCATTGGCCTGTATGCCGGATATTTCCAGGGAATTGATCCGCAGGTAAGATCATTTCTTCAGTGGATCAATATGATCATGACGATCCCTGGCGTTTTCTTTGCAGGAAAACCCATTTTGCAGGGAGCCTGGTATAATATAAAAACACGCAACCCGGGGATGGATTTACTGATTGCCATCGGAACACTTTCTGCATTTTTTCTTTCAGTCTGGCATGTGATCACCGGGGTGGGTGAAACCTATTTTGACACTGCCAATATGCTCATCTTTTTTATTCTGCTTGGCCGTTACGTTGAATCAAAAGCTAAACAGAAAATTCTGAAAGAAACTGATAAATACGACGATTACCGGGTGGATACCGTTACAAAAATTCAGGATGGAATCAGGATTAATTCCGGAATTGATGATGTTGGAAAAGGGGATATTCTGGAGTTTTATCCGGGAGATATTCTACCGGTTGATGGGGTTATCATTGAAGGAACTTCTGCTTTTGATGAATCAGTTTTGACAGGAGAATCGATCCCCAGACAAAAAAATGTGGGTGATCAGGTGATTTCCGGGAGCAGGAATCTGAACGAAACTTTTAAAATGCAGGTTACTTCTGTTGGGGATGGAACTATCTTTTCAAAGGTGCTGGAACTTATAGAAGACAGTCAGCTTTCAAAATCTCCAATTTCACGGCTGGTCGACAAGGTTTCAGCACGGTTTATTTACCTGATTCTGCTTTTTGCTGCCGGAAGTTTTTTTCTTTGGTATGTAACATCTGGTATGGCTGTTGCTTTCCCAATCGCCATTTCAGTTTTGGTCATTGCCTGCCCATGTGCATTGGGTATTGCCACTCCAATGGCAATTCTGGTTGGAACAGGTGAATCGCTTAAAAGGGGAATCCTGATTAAAAATGGAGAGGTACTTGAAGAACTTGTAAAAGTTGATCAGGTTGTCTTTGATAAAACTGGCACACTCACAACAGGCATTATGAAATTGATTGAGCTTCATGAATTGGCAGAAAAGCACGTACCAGAAGGTTTGTATTCTGCACTTGCTCATGCTGAAACCGAAGTTTACCATCCGGTTGCCCGTGCCATCCGGACTCATTTTTTTGCGACAACAGGGAAATATGAACCGTATTCTGATTTCGAGTCACACAGTGGTAAGGGGATAACCTTTAAAACCCTGAACCATTCAGTAGCTGCCGGCAATGTGAAATTAATGGAAGATTTTCAAATTGATTTTTCAGGAAACCTGAACCTGATAAAAAAGATTGCAGAAAGTGGCCATGTTCCGGTTCTGGTTTCTGTTGATGGCGAGTTGATTTCAATTCTTGAAATTGCTGACGAAATCAGACCTGAAGCAAAAGAAACTCTGAAAAAGCTGGCGGAACTGAAAATCCCGGTTAAAATTCTTTCCGGTGACCGGAAGGAAAATGTGAGCCAGCTTGCAAAAGCTCTTGGACTAACACAAGAGCAGGTTCAGGGTGAATTGTCTCCTGAAGAAAAGGCAGATGAAATCAGAAAACTGATTGACTCGGGAAAAACGGTGATGATGATTGGTGATGGTGTAAACGATGCACCGGCATTATCATTGGCTCAGGTTGGGATTTCAATGGGGGAAGGAAGTCAGATCAGCCTGGATAGTTCGGGTGTCGTTTTGCTGAATAATTCATTGCCTTCGGTTCTGAAATCGATTTATTTTGCCCGGATAACCTACGGAAAAATAAGACAAAACCTTTTTTGGGCACTTGTTTACAACGTGGTGATGATACCGCTTGGCGCTTTGGGTGTTTTAATTCCGGTTTATGCTGCTTTAGCCATGTCATTAAGTTCCATTTCAGTCGTTTTGAATTCCCTCTTTCTTAGACGAACTGTTTCTTCAACCCTCCGTCGAATGGGCTATTAACCGGTTGTCAGTGGTTCAGAATACCGGTATCTTTATTGAAAACGGAGTCTTCATGTTTTCACTCTATATTCTCATTCTGATTTCCCTGCTGGTTGCAGCAGGTGCCTTTGGATTATATATCTGGGCTGTTAAAACTGGTCAGTTTGAGGATCTTGAGGAAACCAAGTACCAGGTTTTTGATGAGGATGATGAGGTTCCGCCCGGATCTCATCATGGAACCAAAACCAAATAAAATCCGAGGTGAACATGTCTTCTGCGCCTTTAATTCCTACCCGCTCAATTGGCTGGCGTTTAGCCATTATAATCGTTCTTTCGCTTCTTCTGACTATTCCTGCAATGATGATTGAGGGATTGATCAATGAACGAAGCCATTCAGGAACTGAAGCAGTTCTTGAAGTCGGTTCAAAATGGGGGGGACGGCAAACCATTACCGGACCTGTTCTCACCATTCCATTTACAAAAGTGGTGATGTCGGATGGAAAGGCTCAAACCGTTTTCCAGAATCTTTACATTTTACCTGAATCGCTAAAAGTGAATTCTGTTCTAAAACCTGAAATTCGGTATCGTGGAATCTTTGAAGTGGTTTTATACCAGTCAGAGGTTAATCTGGCTGCTGAATTTCAACTGCCCAATCTGAAAGAGCACGGAATTGCGCCTGAACAAATGCTTTGGGACCAGGCCTTTTTTGCTTTGGGTATTTCTGACCTGAAGGGAATTCAGGATATGGTTGTGATCAAAGCCGGAGATTCTGTTTTAACTGCAAATCCGTCTGTTCTTACAAATAGTTATTTATCCTCCGGTCTCAGTGCCAAATATCCGGTTGATCCTAATAAACTGACCATTCCATTTTCAACCCGATTGAATCTGAACGGAAGTGGTGAGTTTTATCTGGTTCCGGCAGGAAAAGAAACAAAAGCAACCGTAACTGCGAATTGGGGAAATCCAAGTTTCAGCGGAGATTTTCTTCCCGACAGCCGAAATGTCACAGATTCCGCATTTTCTGCATCATGGAAAGTTCTTCATTTGAACCGGAATTTCCCGCAAACCTGGATTGACGGTGATTTTAAAATCGAAGAAACCCGGTTTGGTGTTAATTTACTGATACCGGTTGACCACTACCAAAAAACCAGCAGAACCGTTAAATATGCCATTATGTTTATCGGTCTTACGTTTCTTGCCTTTTTTATGGTAGAAATTGCTTCAAGAAGAAGAATTCACCCGGTTCAATACCTGCTCATCGGTTTTGCTTTAATCATTTTCTACACCCTTCTGCTCTCAATTTCAGAGCATCTGAGCTTTAACTGGGCATATTGGATTTCGGCGGCTGCGATTTTGCTTCTAATCGGATTGTATGCAAAAGCCGTATTGAAGGAACTTCGCTCAACCGGACTTATTACCGGTCTGTTGCTGATCTTGTATTTATTCCTTTTTGTTATTCTTCAGCTTGAAGATTACGCTTTATTGATTGGAAGTCTCGGTTTATTTGGTGTTCTGGCTTCTGTCATGTACATGACCCGGAATTTTGATTGGTTCAATCCGGACTCATTCCGTGGTGAAATTGAATAGTTACAAAAGCTTTACGTGGTACGCTGAGTAAATTGAAAACTGTTTAAAGTTATAAAGCATAAAAAGCCCGGATTTTTTCTTTACAGGGAAATTATCCGGGCTTCTTGTTTTTTACGAAATTAAAATTGAAAAGAGACCTGACTTGATTTCTTAGTATCAATCGTTACTGATTTGGTTTGAACTGGTTTGCCGGGGACGTAAACAATCAGATCAATAGTATCTTTAATTTTTCGTGTTCCTATTACTTCACCTGTTGCATTTGTTCGGTTCGTGGTGTAACCGATTCCTAAAACTGGAATAAGAATGCTGTATTCACCTTTCGAATCAGAAACCCCAAGAGGAGTACTTTCCAATAAAACTCCCGAATCCAGAATTTCGTTTACAAGTGTGCCCTGATAATTAATTGTTTTGCCGGTAACTTTATAGTTATATAAACCATTTGAAATCCGGTATTTATCTGTGGACATTGAAATAGAAAGATTTCCTGTTTCAGGTGTCCCCTCAAAAAGTGTAGCCAGCAGATTATTGGTATAATATTGGTGGAGTGTTACAGTGATGGGCTCAGAGACAGGGATGCTAAAAGAGATATTCGTTGATGGGTTTGGTTTTGCTAGTTTAGACACACCGGTTTCTAAAGAATAAAATTTATAAAAAATCTTTGCACCAACAATCGGGTTGCCATTTGTATCGGTCACTTTTCCTGATAAAATGGCTTCATCAGTCTCGTCCTTTTCTGTGCAACCAACACCAAAAAATGCAAACAAAACGAGTAAAAGAGAAAAATATTTAGCAGTCATTTGTACTCCGGGATAAATTAGATTTGGATGGCAATATCTGATTCTTTCTCAATGAAGTCAATATAATATAATAAATAATTAATAAACGAGTGGCTTTGGTTTCTGAAAACTTAATTTTATTTAGAGCTGGAAAATTGATCTGATTTCCATATTTGTTGATTTTTATTTCAACAAAGTAATTATATCTGGTTCACTCAATCTAGCCCATGAAAAAATCTCTTTATTTACCGCTGTTTCTGGTTTTTGTATTTGGTTGTAAACAACAGGAAATGCCTCAAACACTTCCGCAGCCAGAACCTCAAAAAGAGGAAAAGCCACTGTTCGGGAAATCTGCCAGGGCATTGAACAACAAGATTGTTGATTCGTTTCTTACAGATTTCGGAAATAAAAATCCAGAAACCCTGTTGCTTTTAAAAACAAGCAAAGGGAACATGAAAATCAGGTTGTATACCGATACCCCACTTCACCGTGCAAATTTTATAAGGTTGGTTAAACTTGATTTTTTTGACAATACGGTGTTTTACCGGGTGGTAAAGGGATTTGCAATTCAAGGTGGCGATACTGATAAGAAGGGGAGGAAGGAATACAAGGAAAGCTTCGGACCCTATTCTCTCCCGGCAGAATTCAGACCATCCAGATTTCATAAAAGGGGAGTTTTGGCTGCTACCCGGGATTATGATGATAACCCAACGAAACGATCATCACCTTTAGATTTCTATATTGTGCAGGGAACAACATTTGCCGATGCCGATCTCGACAAAATTGAGAGAGAACAGCATTATAAGTTTTCGCCGGAGCAACGAACCTTTTACAAAACCAACGAAGGGGCAGCTCACCTGGACGGCGAACATACCGTTTTCGGTGAAGTGATTGAAGGGTTAAATGTAATTGACAAAATTGCATCTGTTAAAACAGATGACGGCGGATGGCCCTATGAGGATGTCACCATCTTCGATATTGAAATTCTGAAATAGGTTCGAATAATAAAAGGGCACTTCGACTTCGCTCAGTGACCTTTTTTCGATTTGGAATTTTAAAATTTTTCTGACTACACAAGCAACCTTGAAGTGAATTCGAAATCTTCCCTACGCCCAACTTACCACCCCGAAAGCTTTCGGGATCTTCGCTTCGCTCGACTTATAACTTATCACTTGTAATTTTTCTACAAAGTATATTTTCTGCCTTCATTTTCCTTTTTAAGGTAAACCAGCAAAGGGGAAAAGTAGTTTACCATTGCTTTTGCACTGAGGTCACTTCCGGTTTTATCCTTCAATACCTGACGCCAGTCTTTGCTTGATCCCGGAATCATAATGGATTTCAGAAAATCACCAACGGCTTTATTTCCGTGATAATTGCAGTTTCTTGGATCCTGTTTCAAAATATTCGTTGCAATATGTTCATGCAACTGAAAAAGAATCACATTTGAAAGTGCATAATCATAATACTGGGCGGCGTCGTCATTAATGTGGGTTTTTGACGCTGCATCACAGAATTCTTCACCTCTGGATGATGGAGGAACAATTCCCTGATATTTTTTAACGAGCTCCCACCATTTTTTATTGTACTGATCAACCGGCAATTTGTTTGCATAAAGTTCATGTTCAAATCCGGTCATCACGCCGGCTGACCAGGGAATAAAGACGACATAATTCAGGGCCTGTTTTAAAAGAGTACGGGTTTCATCTGTTTGACTGTTTGCAGGTAAAAGGCCGTTGCTTGCAAGAAAAGCCTTCATCATGGCCGCCATGCCAATCTGCGTCCCGATTGCCTCATGGTAAGCCCGGTTTGCACCTTCTCTGAGCAACGGTGGAACATCAGGATTTGTATAACTGAGATAGTAATAAATATGGCCGAGTTCATGATTAACCGTTTCGTACCAGTCGGCATTTGATTCAACACTCATCAATGAACGAACATCATGATTCAGATCGATGTGCCAGGCTGAAGCATGGTTGTTTTTCCGGTAATCAACTCCGGCAGGAAGCGGGTACAAATCTGATTTTTCCCAGAAAGATGCCGGAAGTTTTTCATAGCCAATACTGGTATAAAATTCTTCTCCGGTTTTCATGATCCATTCTGGGGTTTTTGTTGCAAGAATAGAGTCAAGATTTAATCCTGCCACATCAACCAAAGCCGTCCAGTCCTGTCCCCACCGATTGGGCAGCCAATGTGCTGGAATTTCATCAGGAACTGTTTTTGATTTGTATTTTTTAGCCAGTTCATATCTGGCCCAGGTGTGCAGTTCACGGTATAATGGCCAGATTTCTTTAATTATTTGCTGATTGAGTGCCATCATTTCTTCTGTTGTCATACCATAATCGGATACCTGATATGAAAAGAAATCAGAATAACCCAAGCCTGCTACTGTTTCATTTCTGAGTTTTTGCAGGTTCGAAAGTCCCGGTTTTAAAACACGGCCAACCTCCTTGCTGGTTTGCCAGGCCTCAAGGCGATCCTGAATATTTTCAGATTTATTTAAAATAGAATCTATCTGATTGGTGGAAACAGATTTTCCGTTCAGTTTAAAATCAAATCCGAAGAGAGCCCGGGTTTGTTCAGTTTCCGCAGAAATTCTCAGTTTCACTTTTTCTTTCTCTGATTCTGGATTGTTGGCTGCCAGATAGAGTATTTTTCTGAGTTGCTTCACCTGGAGATTGGTGAGAAGTTCAGGTTGCTTTAACCAAACAGAAACCTGATCACTTGTAACTTTTTTTCCTGTAAAATCTGAAAATGCCAGACTTGCCTGATCTGCAAGTTTTCCGGTTAGAGTATCACCGTCTTTTATCAGGGTGTTCAATTTCCATTGGGCTTCATTGACTTGTGTACCAAGTTCAGTATAGGTAGCATTATAATCGTCAAGAAAAGCCTGCACTTCTTTTTGAAGTGTGGTTTGATTATTACATGATGAAATCAGCAGCGAAAAAAAACTAACAAGTAATAGTGTTTTCATTTTAAAACTCCATGAAGTCTGTATCAATATGACAAGATAGAAAACGAATTTGCATGAGACCAGACTTTCACTGCAAAATAGTAAGGAATCCCCTTCATTTCATGGTGTTTCTATTTTGATTCCCTCCATTCAGCCCTGATTTTTAATATTTTTTTGAGGATAAGATGATTTCCGGACATGTTGGAGAACTTGCTGCCCTGTTGACTGCCATTTTCTGGACGGTTACCGCTTTATCGTTCGAAAAGGCCAGTAAATCGGTCGGGTCACTTTCGGTCAATATTATCCGGCTGGTTATTGCCTTTCTTTTTATTTCGGTTTATTCGTGGGTTTCACGCGGTTATTTTTTCCCGACGGATGCTTCAACTCATGCCTGGCTGTGGCTGATGCTATCAGGTTTCGTTGGTTTTGTTTTGGGCGATTTGTTTCTTTTTAAATCCTACATGGTTATGAGTGCCCGGGTGTCAATGCTGATTATGGCTCTTGCTCCGCCAATGACAGCCCTCTTCGGATGGATTTTTCTGGGTGAAATATTGACGTGGTACCACGGTGCCGGCATGGTATTGACTCTGACCGGTATTGCAATGGTCGTACTCGATCAGCCTGGTCATGAAGAGGGGGCAGACCCGAAAAAGTTTAAACTCTCCTATCCGCTTAGCGGATTGCTTCTGGCTTTTGGCGGGGCAGTGGGTCAGGCTCTCGGGCTGATTTTAAGTAAAATCGGCATGCAGAATTACGATGCTTTTGCATCAACACAAATACGGATCATAGCAGGAATTATTGGTTTTGCTGCGATTTTTACAGTTTTTGGACGGTGGTCACGGGTTTTTTCTGCGGTTAAACACAAGTCTGCAATGTCGTGGCTGACACTGGGTGCCTTTTTTGGGCCTTTTCTGGGTGTATCCTTTTCATTGATTGCGGTTCAGAATACCCATGCAGGTGTTGCTGCTACCATTATGGCCATTGTTCCTGTGCTAATCATTCCACCCAGCGTTTTTTTCTTTGGGGAAAAAGTTACTCCAAAGGAAATTTTGGGTGCAATATTATCAGTAACCGGAGTTGCAATTCTGTTTCTTTAATTAAAAAACATATTGGAACTGAATATGGATCTTCGAACAGGGGGAACCGGTTTAAAGTTCTAAATACAAAAATTACAATATTTTACATTCTGTTTTAGTGGAACCCCTTCTATTAAGGGTTCATTAAGCAGAGAAGGCTTTATGTTTTTACTTTGAATTCACCACCTTTTTTTCTTTTCTTTGCAGGGTTTCCTCTTAAATTATGAAAAATGAAAGAAGTTATTGACTTAAAGCTTTATTTTAGTGTCATTCTTCGGTTAAGTTAGTTTAATAAGTGTAAGAGAATGATCAAAAAGTTCCTGATTCAGAATTTTAACAATATAAATTGAGTAGATGATATGAAAAAACGGGTATTGGTTACTTGGTGTTGCCTGATTTTGCTTTTTACCATTTTTGGTGGGACAGCATTTAGTCAGTCTGATGTTTTTCTTTCAATTGCTGGTGTAAAAGTTAAAGCCGAGTCTGGCGATAAATATCACATTTTTGATTACTGGATCAGGCCGAATACTGATGCAGGTGATGCGGTTATTCAAATTTTTGACGCCGGTATTGCAGGGTCGTCAGACTTTTTAAAAAATGAACCGAATACCATTACCACTTTTGGTCTTTATAAATTTGAAACTTTGTACGATTTAAGTGGAACTGATCTCGTCACCAAGGCAAGTACCGCAGAGCCCATTGTTTCTATTGTTGCCGGAACTGAAAGCAAATATTCTAACCGCTGGATTACCTTCTCAACCATAAAGAACAGCGCAAATGGGTATATTCTCAGGGTTTATGCCAATGACGGTGATGATATTAACAATTTTAAAATCAATGTAACGGACAGGGAAGGTGTTTTTACACAAAGTGCAAAATGGCAATTGCTCTCAACTGATTTGTCTGTAACTGTTTTTAACCTGAATGAAAAAGATGAAATTCAGTTTCTTCCTGCTTTTGATTCAGAATTTGAACCGCCTCAACTTGAAACAATCGGCGTTGATGATTCAAAAATATATATAAAAGACTATTTCGGTTCAAATTTTCTTGTTGGCGAAAATATTGTAAAATGGGAAGCCGATAAGTTCGGGATTCAAAACCAATGGGGGTTAACGATCACCGGTACCGATGAACCCAACAATACCCTCGGAATTTA
>Ga0209460_1000910_pt1 | contig 21043 bp, 20 predicted proteins | sample EBPBio132013_DNA_FD_185868 | JGI IMG/M metagenome (GOLD analysis project Ga0209460, IMG submission 185868) | Wastewater treatment Type I Accumulibacter community from EBPR Bioreactor in Madison, WI, USA - Reactor 2_5/13/2013_ DNA (SPAdes)... | ecosystem: Engineered > Bioreactor > EBPR >... | reverse complement strand
GGGGCGCGCATTTGGGCATCCATGTTCTGCCGCCATGCTTCGACCTGTGCGATGTAATCGGCTGTGGATTGTTCGGTAGGTGACATGCCGCGTGCCTTCAAGAGATTAGGGAATGGGTTGGCATGAGTATAGACAGAAAAGCGGCAGGTGTCATTAAGTGTCGCCAGTCTCCAGCTTTCAGTCATCAGTCCAATACAGAGTCGGCTAACTTACTCTCAATGGCAGCTAGAGACAGAACTAAAAAGGCGGTACAGGTGTGGCCTGTACCGCCCGAAGCGAGGGGGAAGAAAGCGGGGAACTCTTGATTAGAAGTCCTTCTGCCAGCTAAAGGTGTACACTTTACCTTCAGCATCGGGCGGTGTGGTCACCCAGAACCAGCCGGACTGCGAGTAATTGAGGGTGTAGCCGTTTTCTTCGGCAATGGTGAAGTCAGAGGCGGTGTTGGAGGCAATGGCATCTTCGATGGCTTCACGCGAGACATCCAGCACTTCCGAAGCACTTTCCGAGGCGCTGCTCCAGCTTAGGAGTTCGATACCACTGACAACCGTTTCGGTGGTCGCGAGGCCATCTTCGTCAACGGTGGCGACTTCATCGCGGGTATTGAAAATGGCGACCGGTGCGCCAGCGTCGTACGCATTGATGCGCCCGTCATCAAACGACGGAACGGCAGGGGTATCTGTGTCATCAGCCGCTTGAACGGCGACGACACCCGTGACCAGAACGAGGGCCAACATAAGACTCATACCGAACTTCTTCATGATCTAAACTCCTTAACTACGATGGTTATGCGGTGTTTTGTTTATCACCATGACTGCCATTATGGGGGTTGAGTGTGGAGAAGTCTTGGAGACGGGCTGAACAGGTGCTGAAGTTTTGGTAAGTGGTGGATGAGGGCGCTCGCGCAATTTGTTTACAGGAGGTAATAAGCAAGGGCGTGAAGGCGACAGTGGTTATACGATTAACGACGAGGAAGCAAGATGGACATTCACCTAGACGCACTAACCGTTAGCCACAACGCAGAGAACCGGCGCTTTGAAACCCAATTGGGTGAACAGACGGCAGTCGTGAGCTATATCATCCGGTCGGGCGAGATGATTGTTACCCATACGGAAGTCCCTTATCCTTACGAGGGTTATGGTATCGCGGCAAAGATCACGCAAGCGGCGTTGGATTACGCGCGGGAGAATGGGCTGCGCGTGCGCCCGATGTGCCCGTATACGGCGGCGTACATTAAGCGGCACAAGGAATATCAACCGATTACCGTTGGTTATTGAAGCACTATAAAGGGGAATACTGAATGGATGTAAGCCAGTTGGCAGTCGAACACCGACCTGACTTGAAGCGATTTCAGATTGAGATTGATGGGCAGGTGGCGATGGTCAAGTACTATCTTGGCAACAAGGAGATCATCTTCACGCATACGGAAGTGCCAGAAGCGTTCGAGGGGCAAGGCGTGGCGGGGAAGATGGCGAAGGCGGCTCTTGAATATGCGAAGGCGGAAGGGTTACGGGTACGCCCGATGTGCCCCTATATCGCGGCGTACATTCAGCGGCACCCGGAGTACCAATCGATCACCGAGGGGTATTAGGAGGCTGCAAAGTAGGTTATCGAAAATCGCAAGAAAAAGATTAACCGCCAAGTCGCCAAGAACGCCAAGATCTTTAGCGCAAGAATTTCGATAAACCACTCATGTAGCAAGTTTCGAGAGAGAAGTGCTGAGTTAACCCCCACCCTAACCCACGACGATACGTTCGCAAGCTCACTCCATCGTCAGCCCGTAAACGAGGGAGGGAATAAATGCAAAAGCTCATTATTTACGAGAACCTGCTCAGTAGTAAGTTTTAAGTGGGAAGTATAAAGCAAAAGGCGGGACTGGATAATCAGTTCCGCCTTTTTGTTACTCTGAGGGCGGCGCAAGCTGTGCGCCCACCGTTTTAGGGGCTATTAGAAGTCCTTCAACCAGCTAAAGGTGTAGACCTTACCTTCATAGTCGGCAGGGGTTTGAATCCACAACTGATTGGTTTCCGAGTTGTAGTTCAGCATATAGCCGTTCTCGCTGGCAATGGGCAGCATTACCGAGTTACCACCCTCATCAATGGCGGCTTCAATATCCTCAATCGGGACATTCAGGACTTCGGTTACGCTGCCTGCATCACCATTCCAGCGCAGCAGTTGAATGCCGTTCACAACCATCGCGGTCGTGGGTACGCCATTATCGTTCACAATCGGTGCTTCTTCATAGGTTTCGAACACAACGACCGGAGCCGCTGCATCAAAAGCGTTGATACGCCCGTCCGTGAATGATGGAAGGATGACAGTTGGTGTCGGTTCAGGCGTTGGCATGGGGTCGGCTGCCTGTGCGGCAAACACGCCACCTGCTAATACCAAAGCTGAAATTACTGTCGCGTTTAGTTTCTTCATGCTCATTACTCCTTGAGCTTGGAAAACAGAAATGGTGCTGTTCACACCATGCCTACAATTATTACTGGTTTATATAAATATTTTTGAGGCAGGGTCTAAATATCTCATGAAAATTTTGAAGGTGAAAATTGGCGAGATTTTAGCTGACAGGGGAGGTAATTCTCATTAAGCCATTATGATTACGGGGTGTGACTTTGTATACGATTGTCGAAGAATTGGAGCATACGGTTGGCATATTCAGCGGGTGCGGTGTAGGGGCCGTTGCAGTGGGTCGCACCGGGGATTTCCCAATATTCGGCGTTTGCGCCAGCGGCTTGCTGAAAACGGCGGACATAAAAGCGCTCACTGCCAAACTCACCCGCGAATAAGAGGATCGGGCGCGAGGCGATTTGACTGACGGTATCCATTAGCGAAGGCGGGATGGACATGCCGACTTGCAGCGCGACGAGGCGATCTACAAAGCTGTGATAACCAATTGTCAACTGTCCTTCTAAACCGTCCGCAGGGGGTAAATCAGCAGCAGAAACGGCGGCAGGGCCATCCGCAAAGACGGCAGCGAGTTCAGGGTAGCGGGCAGCAGCACGAAGCGCGACCTGCCCTCCGATTGAACATCCCGCAATTGCCAGTGTATCCGCTTTGCCACTTAGAAAGGCAATCGCACCGCCAACATCTTCTACGTCACGCCAGCCTAAGGAACGCTGGCTGCCATCACTTTCGCCAGCAGCCCGTTGGTCGTAGAGCAGCGCACCGTATCCGGCTCCGGCAAGGTGCAGTGCGTGAAACAGCATCTCGGTACGGTCGTTGTAGTAACCATGCAGCAGGATAACGACGGTGCCATTTTGCGGCGGGATATACCAACCCCGCAGCGTCAGGTCATCCGCACCGATAAAGTTAACGTCTTGAGTCGTGGGTGGTAAGTCAGAAGGACGGACAACCGTACCGCGAAAGGGCATCACATAATTGAAGGCGAGGCCAAAGGTGGCAAGGAAACCGAGGGTGCAAGGTATGAGCAGGATTAAACCGACAAAGAAGATCAGGAGGCGCTGCCAATAACGGCGGCCTCGCTTCTGCGGAGGTGAGAACCCGGTCATGCTACCAAGTTAGAAGGTTGGGGGTCGTTCCGGTTGAGGCGGTGTCGGGATTCCAAATGGAGGCGAGCCAGTCGTGCAATTCACCTTTTACCTCATGGGTTAGGCGAATGCCGGCTTCAAAACCGTTGGGCGAGAAGGCGTACAGGCTGGCGAATTGGCGGCGAATGGTGCAGATGAGATAATCTTTTTCCCAGCGAGACTGCCCCCAGAGGAAGGCGACACCATCTTGCTCGCGGTGAATAAGCTGCAACCAATGGGCGCAATCGACGGCGGTGAGGTCGTGCAAGCGGAAGCGGAAGGTTAACATCGAGCCGAGGGTATAGGCGAGTTGGAATTGGTAGCTGTTCGGCAGCGCTTCGACTAGTACGGTGGCAGTACCATCGGGAGCGGAGAGCGCGGCGACGGCGGGCTGATAGGCGGCTTTCGACCCATAGGCTTTGATGAGCGTGATGAGGGGCAAGGTGGGATAGCGGTTGGCGAGTTCAACGGCGAGGTCAATCTTGCCACCGAAATGCTGCTGCAAGAGCCACGGCGCGTTGAGCGTCGAACGGCTGATGGTGGCAGGATGAGCGCTGTCATCAACTGGAATTTCGGGCAAGGAGGCACGCGACGCTATCGTTAAGTCATCCTCAAGTTGGTTCTTCCTCGTTTCGCGTGGCATAATCTACCCTTCTTCTGCTGCAAGCATTCTATCTCTTTTCAGCTTATAACAGGGTGAGGGAAAGCGCAAATGGTGATTCCCCCTCATAATTAGGGGATTTGAGCGATTGTAATACCAAAATGACAATGCGCTCATGTAGTTCTAACACGCGATGGCTATCCTTGTAACAATTTTAACGAAACAGAGGTAATAAACCGTGCAACCTCCGGGACAGGACAAGCAACCCAACAACCAGCCCCCCGGCCCCCAGTTCAAAATACCGAGATGGGTATGGCCGGTGGTGTGGATCGTACTCATTATTTGGGCATTTACACGTGTACAAGATATGGTCAGTACGGCGACAGGCGAACAGCCGATTACCGTCCCGTACTCATTCTTCCGGCAGCAAATCGAAGACGGCAACGTTGAAACCGTCGTCTTTCAAGGCGACCAAGCACGGGGCGATTTTAACAAGAGTGTACAGTATCCTCCGGCGGGTTCGCCACTCCTACAGCAAGGTGTGACGCAGCAGCAGTCGAACCGTTTCGTGACGACGCTGCTGCCGATTGAAGATCCCAGCCTCACAACCCTCCTGAATGAAAAGGGTGTGACGGTTACGTCGCAAGTCAACGATACGTCGCCACTCCTTTATATCCTGCTGCAATTCGCACCGTTCATCCTGATCCTCGGTTTCTTTTTCTGGTCGGCGCGACGCGCACAAGGCCAGATGGGGAATGTGTTCGGGTTCGGGCGGACGCAAGCGCGTGAATACACGGTTGAACGTCCACAGGTGACATTCGGCGATGTGGCGGGACAAGACGCGGCGAAGGCGGAACTGGTCGAAATTGTCGACTTCCTTAAAGAGCCGGATAAGTACATTGCGCTTGGCGCTCGTATTCCGCGCGGTGTGCTGCTGGTCGGCCCACCCGGTACGGGTAAAACGTTGATGGCGCGGGCGGTGGCTGGCGAGGCAAGCGTGGCTTTCTTCAGCATTTCGGCCTCCGAGTTCGTGGAAATGTTCGTCGGCGTGGGCGCAAGCCGCGTACGTGACCTGTTCAAGCGGGCGAAGGATGCCGCACCGAGCATCGTGTTTGTTGACGAAATTGATGCAGTCGGTCGCCAGCGTGGTACCGGTTTGGGCGGCGGTAATGATGAACGCGAGCAAACGCTCAACCAGATGCTTTCAGAGATGGACGGCTTTGACCAAAACGAGAGTGTGATCGTCATGGCAGCGACCAACCGGCCAGACGTGCTTGATCCGGCGCTGCTGCGACCGGGGCGCTTCGACCGGCAGGTAACGGTGGGTTTGCCTGACCGTACCGGACGCGAGAATATTCTCAAAATTCATACAAAGGGCAAGCCGCTGGACAGCGAAGTCAAGCTGAGTGATATGGCGAAGGCGACGATTGGCTTCTCCGGCGCTGATCTTTCGAACCTCGCGAACGAAGCGGCACTGAACGCGGCGCGGCGGAATGCCAAGCGCATCAGCCAACGTGACTTCCTGAACGCATTCGACCGGATTGTGCTGGGTACGGAAAGCCCGCCCCTTTCGAACGAGCAGGAACGCAAGGTAGTGGCTTATCATGAAGCGGGTCACGCGATTGTAGGCGCATTGACACCCCATGCAAACCCTGTATTCAAGGTCACGATTGTGCCGCGCGGACAAGCGCTCGGTGTGACGGCTTCGCTGCCGGATGATGACCGCCGCAATTACTCGAAAGAGTTCTTGATGGCGCAAATCTATATGCTGCTCGGCGGACGGGCGGCTGAGGATGTGGCGATTGGAGAGATCACGACTGGCGCTTCGAGCGATCTGCGGCGTGTGACGGATATTGCCCACCGGATGGTTGCCGAGTTCGGCATGAGCGAGACGATTGGTCAGCTCAACTTCGGTGACAATGAGCGCCAGCCGTTCCTCGGCTATTCGCTGTCTCAAGGGCGCAATTACAGTGAGGCGACGGCAGCACGGATTGACGCGGAAGTGCGGCATATCGTAGACGAGGCTTACAAACACACCGTTGAACTTGTCCGCCAGAACAAAGATAAGCTCGAAGCCCTAGCCAATGAACTACTCACCAATGAGATTGTCGAAGGCGCACGGGTATACGAAATTGTGGGGAAGAAGATTGAAGACGCTATCGAAGAAGCGGATGTCAGCACCCCACAGCAGGGGCTTATCGCAGGGCCAGCGTAGTTCAAGTTCGGTTCAAGTTAAGTCATGATTGCAAAGTAAGTGGTGGTTAAACCCTAGCCCCACGACGGTACGTTCGCAGGCTCACTCCACCGTCAGCCCTCAGGGCGAGGGGAACGAAACAAGACATCACTTACTCTATGACCACTATCCGAGATTTTAGAGAAACGCTCCAATTCAGTTGGGGCGTTTTTGATTCACCGCGCAACGTGCAAAAGGCTTGCTGCGTATATATAAGCAAATAGCAAATTAAGGTCACTACAATGGCGAACGGTTATTTGACGTTCCTTGATTATTTTGAGATGCGGCGGCGGATTGAAAGGCGGCTGGCATCCGGTAGATTATTTTTCCTACATATTATTCTCTTTGCTATCGGAGCGGGGATCATCGGTAACGCGGCCTATTCACCGTATTACTATGTGGGACGCGACTATTTTATATACCCATTTACCGGACATTGGGTCAGCCTGTGGAGTGGGATACTCCTTGTTCACGGGTTATGGTCATTCTGGCAGTCGGGGGCAAGGGGTGGACGGCGGGAAGCCGTTATCGAGCATGAAATGCGGCAGCGGGTACAAGACGATGCGCTTTATTTGAGCCAACGACCGAAAACACTGTTCCGGCTGCACGGGTTGTTGAGCGACGACATCCGCAAACGGTACAGCGGTATCCCGATCATGCTAACGATTGTGTTCCTCAATGCGCTGATCTGGATTCCGTGGACAGTCACGGGGCAGGCTTTTACATCGTTCGCGTGGCAAACCGCGCTGGTGCTGGTGATCCCGTTTATCAGCCTCGTGCTATTCAACGGCTGGCGGCGAGCGGGACACGAAAAACGACTGCGACAGCAACTGGCAACATTCCTCGACGAGAATGACGATGAGGAGGTTGACACTTACGACCGCGAAATGCGGCTTGGCGACGATGGCGAACTGGTCACGGTTGAAGATTATATGCTCAAGCAGAAACGCAAACGGGCTTGAGTTCTTGTCGGATAGCATCCTATTTAGCTAGGAGACAAAAATGAACGAGCAACGGCCAATTGAATGGGTTACGGCGTATACCGCACAGAACTTACCCGAAGCGTATATCGTGGTGGGGCGCTTAAAGAGCGCAGGCATTGCCCACTTCATCAAGCCAGATTCATTTGGTCAGATTCACGGCTTTAACGTGGGCATCCACAGCGGCGTTGAGGTGCTGGTGAACGAAGCCGATTATGACGAGGCGATGGAGATATTGGATGAGGGATAACCACACCTCACCCCCCGATGGAACGTTCGCAGGCTCACTCCACCATCAGCCCTTTCCACAAGTGGCAGAGGGGAGTCAAACGGGAGGGTCTGTGACCCTCCCCTACCTAAAACCAATTATTGTCATTAGACAGCGGCGACACCCGCGTGGGCGGCTTTGTGGGCATTGATGATCGGTTGGGCGACCTGCGCCGGAACCTGCTCATAGTGGCTGAACTTCATGGTAAATACGCCACGCGCTGCCGAGATGGAGCGCAGCACGTTGCCATAGCGCATCATCTCGCTGTAAGGAACCTGCGCGGTAATGACTCCCTTATGGCCTTCGGTATCCATCCCCTGCACACGGCCCCGGCGGGTATTGAGATCACCCATGACATCGCCCATGATCGATTCGGGGACGGTGATTTGCACGTCCATCATCGGTTCCATCAGCACGGGGTTGGCGGCTTCAAACACTTTCTTGAAGGCTTCGCGACCTGCCACTTGGAAGGCAATATCTTTCGAGTCGACCGGATGCTCTTTACCGTCAAATACCACTGCTTTGACATCGACAATCGGATAACCCGCGATTACCCCTTCGTCAAGGACGGAGTGAATGCCCTTTTCAATCGAGGGTATAAAGCTGGCGGAGATTGAACCACCGACGATCTTGGTCTCGTAGACGAAACCGCCACCGGGGTTCGGTTCAAGGCGCAGATGGACTTCGCCAAACTGCCCTGCTCCACCGCTTTGCTTCTTGTGACGGTGGAAGTCGGAACCCTGTTTGGTGATGGTTTCTTTATAGGGGACTTTGGGGACGCTGACATCCATACCCACGCCGAGTTTAGCAGCGCGGCTGATGGACAAGTTCACATGGGCTTCGCCCATCCCTTCGACAATGGTTTGCTTGACATCAGGGTCTTGCCGCCAACGCAGCGTGGGGTCGGACTGAGCAAGGCTGGTGAGAATCGTACCCATCTTGGCACTGTCGGCCTGTGTCTTGGGGCTGACGGCGACAGCATACAGGGGTTCGGGGAAATCAGGCTTGGTAATACGGATGGGGTTGGCACGGGTGCTGAAGGTGTCACCCGTTTTGGTATCGTTCAGCTTGGCAACGACACCGATGTCACCGGCATGGAGGGTCGTTACTGGAATTTGCTCCTTGCCACGCATGAGTAAAAGGCTGTTGAAGCGTTCTTCAACATCACGAACCGGATTGTAATAGCGCCCATCCGAACGCATTGAACCGGAGAATATACGGAAGTAGTTGAGTGTACCAACGAAGCGGTCGTTGGTGGTCTTAAAGACGTAAGCCGCGAGTGTGCCTTCGTCCGACTGCGGCGCGGTGAGGAACTGCTTCTCACCGGCGGGATCAAGGTATTGGACACGGCGCTGCGACGGCGGCGAAACGTAGACGACGAGCGCTTCCATCAAGGGAACGGTACCCACGTTCTTCGCGCCGGAGGTCACGAAAACGGGTACGGTCTTGAGGTAAGCATCCCGCGCGGCTTTACGCATACCATCGCGAATTTCGTCATTGGTCAGCGTGTTTTCATTGAAGTATTTTTCCATGTACTCGTCGTCGGCCTCGGCAGCGGCTTCGACCAAGACGGTATGAGCAGCATCGGCAGCAGCCTGCAGGTCGGCAGGCAGGTCGGAACGATCTTTACCGCTGCCGTAATAGGCTTTCATGGTTAAGAGGTTAATCACCCCTTGGAAATCGGTTTGAGAGCCGATAGGGATCATGACGGGGATAAATTTATAATCGGGGAAACTTTGCTTGAGGTTATCCAACGTGCGCTGGAAATCCGCATTTTCGCGGTCGAGTTTATTGATGGTGACGATAATCGGCTGCTGATAGGCTTCGGCGTATTCCCACGCGAGTTCTGTACCCACTTCGACACCAGCAACCGCATCGACCACGACAATCACCGAATCTGCAACACGGATTGCGTTCTTGATTTCGCCTTGAAAGTCGGTCATACCGGGGGCATCGAGGACATTGATCTTGGTATTTTCGAACTCGATGGGGATTAGCGAAGTGGAGAGGGAGACACCACGTTCTTTTTCGTCATCGTCCCAATCGGAAACTGTGTTTTTCTCTTCGACCCTGCCCATGCGGGAAATGGCGCTGGTATTGAAGAGCAGGGCTTCGACGAGTGTGGTTTTACCAGCGCCCTGATGGCCTACGAAAGCAACGTTCCTTAGATTATCAGTGACGTACTCTTTCATAAACAGTCTCCTTCTATTTTTTAAAAAGCGGTCAGCGATCAGCCAACAACCATTAGCAAACAGCAGCACTTATGGCGGGACTGTACCCTGTCTAAACTTTTCGGTCTCCCCTGCGCCTCCTTATCAAATGCTACCGACCTGAATTTGGCACAACATCCGACCTTCAAAAAAGTGTTTACCGTTAGACAGATTTTAAGACGGGGTTAAGAAGTTGTCAAAGCATAGACATCATATAAAAGATAGACTAGAACTCACTAGACGCTGCGGGCAAAGCGAGCGAGGATTATAGAGACAGTGTGCGACGGCTTATCGCTGATTTCTCGTAAGCATGGTATATTGGCTCATCTAATGGCATACGGTGAAGGACGACACGACAATGAAAATACTGGTGGCCTACGCAAGCGCACATGGAACAACCGGAGAGGTCAGTCAATTTATCGCAAAGATGCTGGAGGCTTTTGGCGCAGAAGTCACCTGCGCGGCGGTGGAAACAATTGAGTCGACCGCAGGCTATGACGTGTTTGTTCTCGGAACGGCCATTCATGAGGGGATATGGCTGCAAAGTATGCTGCTGTTCCTCGACAAGTTTGAAGCCGAACTGGTACAAAAACCGGTGTACTTTTTCATCACCTGCATTCGGATTGTTGAAGCCGACGGTTACGACCATGTGATGAAGAATTACATGCACATGCCGACACTGGAAAAGCTGAAGGTGCGGAAGATAAATGCTTTCGGCGGGGCGACCCAATTGAACAACATTAATTGGGACGAACGCTGGGCAATGGGGCTGCGGTACGACGGTACGAACTTGCAAAGCCGCCTGAACGCCGATTACCGCGACTGGTACACGATTGGCGCGTGGACGAACAGTATCGCCAAAGACCTCGACCTGAAACCCGCATTCAGCGAGTAAGGACGTTTCCCATAGGAATGGCAGAGGCGGCCTCGCGGAGCCGCCCCTACACATTCCACACAGGAGACACACTGGGAATAAGCTAATTGAATTGGGAGGGCGGCTGTTGAATGATTAACAGCCGCCCTCTTTTGTTTTTACTGCCACGCCGTCGGGCCGGACTGACCGAAGAACGCGCCGATAGCCGTGAGGTCACGAATATCGACGATACCGTCATGGTTCAAGTCGGCATTGGCGATGGCGGTCGTACCATCAAAGTTGGCAGCAATCAGCGCCGCGTCGGTGAGATCAATCCGGTTATCGAGATTGGTGTCGCCACCAACCAGCGTCGACACCGGTAACTGGATCACTTGACCCTCGGCTAAGGTGAAGGCGGCTTGGCTGGACAAGTAACCGGATAACCCCGCATCCAAGCGGTAGACACCGGGAGGCAGATTGGCAAAGACGAAGTTACCTGCCGCATCAGTTTGGGTTTGCGCGACTTGCCCATTCGGCAGGGTGAGTAAGATGGTCACCCCGGCAAAGTCGGTACGGAGCGAGACATTGACCTGCCCCATCACCTGCGAACTGGTTGTCGCGGGTACGGCAGGCTGCACGGTCGGCTGGACAAGCGCCGGATCGATAGTCGGCTGCGCCGCTGGAATTTCCACGGTTGGCAAAACCTGAACCGGTGGTGGTAATGTTCCTAAAGGTTGGTTCGGCTGCTCAATAACGGGTGTAACCACGAGGCCGTTATCGACTGTCCCATCGGCACGGGTCGGCACCACAACCGACAGGGATTCCTGTACAGGTGCGCCGTCAGCGGTGGGTTGAACAACCACAACTTCGACCGTTGGCACAATCACCTGCGGCGGGACTTCGGTTGGCAGCACCAGTGCTTCAACCGGCGCGACAGGTGGCACGTCGGTCGGGATGACTACTGGCTGGGCAGCTTGATCGACCGGAACCGCAACCCATTCGGTTGGTGTCAGTGTCAACAAGTCTATGGGTTCGGTCGGTGGCGCGGCGGGATCATTATCGGCAGTGATGATGACCATACCCGCTGACAAGAATAAGATGCCGCAGACCGCAACGATCATGTAAGGTGGAAAACGTTTCACGGTGGACTCTCCTCCGGCGTTATTTGTTGCCGACTAAGGTGTAATGAACACGCATCCGTGAATACATGCCGACGCTCAACGTCAGTAAGACAATGCCTAACACGAGAAAAATGATAGCAGCAGTCGATACTGCATTATCCGTACGCGAAATGGTTTCGGCAGGAATAACAGCAGGATTAACGTCGGCTTGGGCTGCGGCGGCATCCAACTGCGGGTTACTGAACATTTCAACAACGGCTTCATCCGATAGCGATGCTGCCGTGGGCGCGACTTCAACCGTTGAAGGCTCGACCGCTGCTACACTGCTCACCGGCGCGACAGGCGCAGAACCGACCACGCCAGAAACCTGAGCCGTCACCTGATTCACCTTTTGGGCGACGAGATGACCGTCCACCTCGGTAAATTCGGGGGCGACGAAACTGGCGTTCATCGAGGTGAGTTCTACGGGTGCATCCTTGAGGGCGCGCAGCACGAACGTGCCTAGCACGCCGTCACCATCGACTGGCTTGGCAGGCTGCATGAGGGTGATGGCATATTCGATGGTTCCGGCGGTCGTATCTACCGCATTGCGGAGCGCGAAGCCGGGTTCATCCGCGAAGAATGCGCCGGGGGTAACGACTTGATTTTCGGTTTGGACGACCTCAAAGGCGGTTACGTCGTAGCCGAGTTTGAAGCTGCCACCATACACCCCGACCGCGCCGACGATATTGGCGGTGACGGTGATGGTATCGCCAGTGACGGCTTCAGTTTTATCCGGTACAAATTGCAATTCTGGCGCGTTGTCTTGGGCGTGAACTGCAACAAGGCCGAGGCTAAAAATCAAAACAAAGATGAGTAAGCGAGAAAGTTTGTGTGTGTGTGTCATGGTCTGTGTGTCCTGTTGTAAACTCTGTTAAACAATCAATATGTGGATAGGCCGCGAACCTATCCACATCTGTCATACCCTCTTTATTTGATGAGGATGGGTCCCTTCAAGCCAAAGTTACCACCCACAATCGCCAAATCACGAATATTGATCATGCCATCGCCGTTCACGTCCGCACCGGTTGGCGCAGGGTTCACGGGAACATCAAAGTTCGCGCCGATCAAACCCGCGTCCGCGACGGAGATGTCACCGCTGTTGTCGGTGTCACCGCCGGGGAGCGTGAGTGAGCCGAGGTCAATCGGGCCAGCAGCGGTCACGTTGACGACTTTACCGATACGCAGGTACAGATTACCGACGGCGGTCACACCGAACGTACCCATCGGCACATTGGTCAGGGTGTACGTACCATCGGCACCGGTGGTCACGGTGGTGATTACCTTACCCTGTGTATCCACCAACTGAACCGTGATACCGGCGTTGTCGGGATAGTTCTGGTAGATCATCTTCCCGCTGATGGTCGCACCGGCTGCCGTGGTCGGGGCAACGGTGTTCATCATCGTGGGAGCCGTGGTCGGAACCGCGGTCGGGGGAACGGCAGTCGGCTGGGTGGTGGGCTGCGCGGTGGCAGCCACCCCACCATTAAAAGTGCCATTCACGATCTTCAAGGCGATTTCCTTACCGTTGGCATCCACCGCCAAGCCGGTGCAGGTGACGCTGCTCTGGTTGAGCGCCTTCACCGTGAAGCCGAGCTTGAAGGCGATACCGTTGCCCGCAAAGGCGGTGTTCGGTTGCAAGCGGCTGGCACCGATAATCCACGTACCGTTTGATTGGAAGCCCTTGTCCACAAAGAAACTGTTGTTGGCGTTGAACACGTCACCATCGGTACGGGTCGTTCCCGTGAGGACGGCGGGGTCAACCGTACAAGTCGTCTGCAAACCATAGACGTTCTGAACATTCGCCAGCGTCAGATCCACCGAGATCGTGCTGTTCAAATTGGCGTTCGACGGATTGACCGAGACGACTAACGCAGGTTCAGTTGGCATAGGCGGCGTGGGTGTAACCGGAGCCGGTGTCACCGGTGTAGGCGGCACAGGTGTCGGGTTCGTTCCACCGGGGGCATAGCGATAGAACCATGTGATCCAGCGCTTGCCGGGGGGCGAAATATCGTAGTCGGTCGGATTGCAGTTCGCGTTACACGAGGTATGGAAGTAACGAGCGTCCTTATTGTTGAAGAAGTTCAGGACGATGTTGTCGTACTGGTAAGGCACGCAGTCCAAACCGGGTGCGCCACAGGTCGGGCTGAGAGCGCCCCAACGGGTGAAGTAACCTTTATAGTCGGTACGACCGTCACGGTTCGCGTCGACCGGAACATCCACGCCATTAATCTGGCCGAGGAACTCGTGAACGTGTTCGACATAGCCCACGAAGATCGAGAATATCGATGCATCAAAGCGGCAGTTCATGTCGGTTTGGGCGCAGAAGAACTGCCAGCGGGTCGGATCAACAGGATCAACATTACCGATGGGGTCGTAAGCGCGTAGTTGGAAGCGGGTCTCGCCACCACCATGCCCCCACCACTCGGCCAACGGTACGGTCGGCGGATAAGCAGGCAGGTTGGTGATATTCGGGTGACAGCGTGCTTCGTCACGCGATTCAGGACGGTCAATGGGGAAATACAAGGTGTCGGCAGACAGCGGGATACGAATATCACGCGAGAGGTTGCCCGCACCATTGTTACAGTTGACATCATTCGCAGGGCGAGTGACGAGAATACCCATGTCCATCCAGCCGCCGTAGCGCATAATCCCGCAGCTAGCAGGATCGCTGGCATTCACGCAGACACGGGCTTCCATGCTGTAGGAATGGTAGCGAACCGGCATATCGCCCGCGCCCATGATGGCGTGAACCTGAATACGGAAGTCGGTCACGCAGTTGCCGCTCGGACACTGTTGGTCACGGCGAACGATCCAGATATAACCTTCATGCTTGAGGTCATTTTCCATCTGATGGTTCGCCATGAAAGCCGTATTTTGTTCGTTTGCGGTTGCAGCCTTGAACGTTTGCCACGGGTACGACAGTTCCATACCGGCACTGCCAAACCATGCACCGGGGACACCAAAAATATCATTCACATAATTGGGGTCATCATTGTGCTGGTGATCGTAATGGCATTTCTTCTCGATATTAACCAGACTGTGCCATTTATTGGGATCATGTTCATCGGGCTGGCACTGACGGTCATAGAGGCCAGCATTGATGTCTGCTTTAACGGTGTTGAAAGCGGGGAGGTTAATCCCGATTTCACTGCCCTGACCACGACCGACACCGAAGCCCCCGCTTGGTGCAGCCGCAGACGTTGAAGCAGAATAGCTGAAAGACAGCGTCAAAAGGATCACCACTGAGAAGATACCCAGCAGTGAAATGGGAATTGGTTTCGTCTTTCCAATATGTTTGAAATTCAACATTAGACATCTCTCCTAACGATAGCCGATAACCACTTGGTTAAGGTGGGGTTGACGTTTCTTACAATAACGGCAGGCGATGTCTAAAACAACCTTTGTACGTAGCCGAAAAGTCCCAAAAAAAGCTCAATTAGGAATGAAGTACTGCTAAAATCTTTACGATGGAATAACCTAATCTAAATTCTTTCTAACCGAAGACCAACTTTTCTAACCGAAATGTAACAACTTGATACAAGGTAGGAAAAATTGACGATAACCTAAAAAAAGGTAAAGCGTTAAGAGGATTTATTGACTCTTGATTCGGGCTTATGCTACTGTTTTTATATCGTTATCAAACAAGGAGAAGTTCAGATGTTGTACATGCCCCGCGAAGAAGGTCAAGGTTTGGTCGAATACGCGCTTATTCTGGTTCTGGTCGCCGTCGTCGTTATCGTTATTCTGGCGCTGCTTGGCCCGGCCATTGGTAACATCTTCTCGAATTTGGTTCGCAACCTGTAATCGCTCCCTTTCATTAACGAACTTTTTAAAAGACCGCGCGTTATGTGCGGTCTTTTGCTTTAAAATACAAATACGTTTTACCACAAAGGCACAAAGAGTAGTTTTAAGTTTCAAGTCGCAAGTTGCAAGTGAATTTAAGTCATCAGTCGCCAGCTATCAGTCGCCAGTCAAATACAAAGGCATTGACCTCAGAGTGCCTATGGGAGAGTATCACACCCGAAGATGATAACCAGAATTGAAGCGCTGAGACGTGGAACAACTTCGCTTCTATATAGCCGCAAATCTGCCCTTCTGATACAATCCCCACCATTCCTTATATAAAAGCATATAGGTTGACTTATGACCCACAAAGACTACTTGTTTCGCGGGGAATTGGCGGAGCTTGATCCTGATGTTGCGGAGTTGATCCGCCACGAGACGGCGCGACAAGCTCAATATTTGATTCTGATCCCTTCTGAAAGCACCGTGCCGGAAGCAGTCCGTGAGGCATTAAGTTCAGCCTTCCACAATATCTACGCTGAAGGGTATCCGCTGGATGAAACGCGGACGATGACGCAGGCGGAAATTCTGGATTACAACCAGCGTTTGCCGGAATACCGACGACAAGCCGACAAGCGTTATTACAAGGGAACCGAATACGCGAACATTGTGGAGTCGCTAGCACGGCGGCGGGCAGCGGAACTTTTCGCTACCCCGCAGTACAAGCCCGAGCAACTGTTTGTGAACGTACAGGCGCTTTCCGGTGCGCCAGCGAACAACGCGGTTTACAGCGCGTTACTGAGCGTGGGTGATACAGTGATGGGCATGGATTTGCTACACGGTGGTCACCTGACGCATGGCAGTCCGGTTAACCGCAGCGGGAAGAATTACAAGATCGTGAGTTATGGGGTTGACCCCGTGACCGAACGGTTGGATTACGACAAGATTATGGAACTGGCGCTGGAACACAAGCCGAAGATGATTATCGGCGGTTACACCAGCTACCCGTTCGCGCCGGATTGGCAAGCGTTCCGTAAGATCGCGGACGCGGTAGGCGCGTACTTGATGGCGGATGTTTCGCACGTTTCCGGTTTGATTATCGCGGGGGATTTCCCGAATCCGGTGGGTATCGCGGATGTAGTCACATTCACCACGCACAAGACGCTGGCGGGGCCGCGCGGCGCGGTTATCATCACCCACAAATCCAACCTGTCGGGCAAGATTGACCGCGCGGTATTCCCCGGCGAACAGGGTGGCCCGCATATGAACAGCATCGCGGCGCTGGCGGTTTCGCTCCGACTGGCGGCAAGTGAGCAGTTTAAGGAACTCCAGCACCAGACGGTACGGAACGCGGCACGGTTAGCGGAAAAGCTGGAGTCTCGCGGGCTGCGGGTGGCTTACGGCGGAACCGATACCCACCTGCTCCTTGTGGATTGCAAGAGTGTTAAGGGTGCAGACGGCACGACCCTCAGCGGCGATATGGCGGCGCGTATCCTTGACCTGTGCGGGATCGTGCTTAACCGGAATACGATACCGGGTGATCCGGCAGCATTGCGTTCGTCGGGTATCCGTATCGGTACGCCGTGGATTACCCAGCGGGGTTTTGGCGACGCGGAAATTGACAAGCTAGGTGATATTATCGCGGACATCCTGCAAGCGTGTGTGCCTTTCAGCTACGGTGGAAAGAAAGGCCCGGAACCGCGCGCGAAGATCGACTTCGATGTGTTCCAACAGGCAAAGATTGCCGTGCGTGAACTCGCGCACAGCGTCGGCATTGATACCGAGGCGGCGGTTGATAGTTACCCGCACTTCAGCTATCTCGATTCAGAAAAAGAGGCGGCTGGATGGACAACGTTCGTCGTTCGTGGTGAACAGGCGCGTTCGTTCCTCAATACGGTTTTGACGAGTGATGTGCTGGCACTCAAAACAGGCGAACAACAGGCGGCGTGGCTGTTGGAGGCCAACGGCAGCGTGATGAGCCGTGCCGTTCTGGAAGCTGGGGAGAACGAGTACACGCTGTACGTGGAGAAAAACGCGGGGCGGGTGGCGGCGTGGCTGCGCGGCCTTTCGGATGGATTTGTCCTTTTCGACCCGACCGACCCCTACGCGAAAGTACCGGGGCCGGTGGATGTGGTGGCAGTAGGTGAAACCGAAGCCGGTCGCATCCGCGTGAACACGAAGGCTGACTGGCAGCATGACCTGACCGGATACAGCGCGAAGTCTTACTTCGTGGGGGTGAACGGCGACCAATACGCGGGGACGGACGATGACTTCCTGACCATGTTCCAATGGGAAGAACCGACCGGAGGCGAACTGCTTAAGACAACACTCCACAGCTTGCACAAGGAACTGGGCGCGAAGATGGTGGAGTTCGCGGGTTACGATATGCCGGTATGGTATTCGTCGGTTACTGAGGAACACCAAGCAGTGCGTACCGGCGCGGGTTTGTTCGACGTGACCCACATGGGTGTGCTGGGGGTGAAGGGTAAAGGCGCAGCAGCCTTCCTCGACGTGATGACGACCAACGAGGTCGAGAAGCTGGTGATTGGTGAATCACACTACACCTATTTGCTCGATCAAAAGGGTATCCCACTGGATGACCTGATGATTTACCGCCTCGGTCAAGAGGATTTCCTCGTGGTGGTGAACGCCTCTAATAACGACAAGAACCTCGCTTACCTGCTGGATGCACAAGCCGGAAAGATCCGGTTTGGGGACGGGACACAGGGGCAGCGACTGCCGACCGGCGCGAACCACTGCACGATTGTGGATTACCGCAAGGGCGCGGGTGAAAATGGCCGCGTCGATGTGGCGCTCCAAGGGCCGAAAAGCACCGATGTCCTGCTGGCGCTCGGCGGGAGCGACGCAGATAAGGCGAAGGTCAAGAAGCTGACATGGGCGGGAGTCACACAGGTTAAGTTGGGCGAATACAACCTGATTGTTTCACGGACAGGTTACACCGGCGAACGGACTGCCTATGAATTGTTTGTTCACCCTGATCTCGCGCCTCAATTGTTCAAGGACTTAATCGAGAACGGCGCGATCCCGTGCGGGTTGGCGGCGCGTGACAGCCTGCGTACCGAGGCGGGACTCCCGCTTTACGGGCATGAGTTGGCTGGCCCACTGAATATGAATCCAGCGGATGCGGGCTTCGGTAATTACGTGAAGCTGTGGAAGCCGTACTTCGTCGGCAAGCGGGCGTTTATCGCGCACGAGATCGAACGTGAGGCGGAAGTGACGCGCTTCCGGCTGGATAACAAGGGGGCACGGCCAGCGCACCAAGGCGACCCGGTAGTCGATAAAAAGGGCAAGGTCATCGGCGTAGTGACGAGTTGCAGTATTGACCGTGACGGGTATCAATCCGGTCAGGTTTACCTGCACGACGACTACAACGTGGAAGGCACGGCGATTGGCGTGTTCGCAGGGTCGGCACGGGCGAAGAATGGTAAAGCGCCCTCCGAGCTGGGGATGGGTGACAAGTTCCCGACACCGGAACCGGCGACCGTGTTAAGCCGCTTCCCGAAGGCGAAGAAGGCGACCTAGCCAAATCCTTCATCCCCACAAGCAAGGGCGTAAATACTTGGGAGGGTCTGTGACCCTCCCCTACAATTCTCCCCCAATAGCCCAACAAATCTCTAACAAGAAACGGACGCTTGTCCGGTTATTTCTCATTACTTCCTAAGCGATAGTGATTATAGTCGGCGCTGATTCGTTAAGAAGCGATTGAGAAATGGAACAAGCATGAGCAAGCCAGCGACGAAAGTTACTAAGACTCCCCCACCCCGTTACAACCCTTACCGAGAATATCTCTCGCCGGGGTATTTGATGATCGCAGCGGGCGTTCTCATCGCGGCGTTTGTGCTGGTGGTGATCGTCCGTAATACGATTGCCGAGCAAAATCCACCGGGGGACTTGAGCATACCGGATACAAGTACACGCTACCCCAGCCAAGGACAAGACCATATTGCAGTTGGGCAAGCGCATCCGGCCTACAACTCCAACCCGCCGACATCCGGCTGGCATTACATTAACCCTGCGGCGTGGGGGGTGTATACCGAGACGTTACCGGACGAACAGCTCATCCACAATTTGGAACACGGCGGGATTTGGATGTCTTACCAAGACCCAACCGACCAGACGATCATCAACGATTTGCTGGACATCGCCAGCCGGTTTCCTTCGCACATCATTGTTGAACCGAGGCCAGCGAACGATAGTCCAGTGGCGGTGGCGGCGTGGGGACAACTCCTCAAAATGGATACGGTGGATAAGGAGACGATTTACGCCTTTATCCGCCGTTACCGGAAGAACGGGCCGGAGAATGTGGGGTAGAAAGTCGGTAGTCTTTAGTCGATAGTCCATAGTCAAAGGCAGAATGGCGGTTAGCAGTTGGCTTTTAGCTTCAATGCCAGATGTGTAAGGCTAGCCGTTCGAATGGTTCTTGTGGCGGCGGAACGCTATAAATGTTGATGCTGAGTGCCAAATTCTGAGAGTAGTTGCAAGTGGCACGCTTCAAGTTGTGTTCGCTAGGGGTGGGCCGTGAAGAACCATGCCGCTCGCGTAATTCGGTGCATATTTGTTATCCAGAAATTTCGCACCTTCGTATATGACCACGCATTTACCCTGCTTGTAGCAAAATGCGGACAGGTGCGTAAAATAGACCAGTGTATGAAAATGCTTATTAAGCATGACATTCCTCGCTTTTCGGGCAACACGATACCAGTTCTCGCCAGCATCAAGGTCGAAGGGAAAGACTATTATGCCTATTACGAATTATGCGTTCCAAGAACGGGTCTTTTCGGCGAAGGAAACGGGTGACATTTCAGCGAAAGATGCTGAGGAATGGGCGGCTCAACTGGCGCAACACGCGCAAGAAAGCCCAACCAAGATTGTGGCGCTGGTGGATGCGCTGGAAGTCAAGCGGGTAGCGGCGAAGGCGGTGGATATTTTCTCAAAAGCCTCGTTTACGCCGAACCTGATTGCGGTGGTGGTGGCAACAAACAATGTCGTCAGTCCGACAGCCACGAACATCGGGTTACTTGGGCGGCGGAACCAAACGTTGGTCGTGCGAACGCTGCAAGAAGCGCACGAGTACTGCGCGAAGCTGCTGGTGACCGAGCAGACAGCGAAGCGCAGTACCTCAACAAATAAGAGCGTGGGCAGTACCGAGTAGGTAGTGGCAGGTGATGATGCGGCGTTTTGCCAGCGGATAAACCCGCTGGCAAGCGGAATAAACCCCCGTAAACGGGGATATTGAGGCGGACAGCCTGTCTGCTGTCCCTACACTCATGATGGTGTAGGTTGGTGGGCGCACAGCCGTGCATAGGCATTAAGCTAAGGGCGGAGAAAAACAAAAGACAAGGTATTCTCATTGAAATCACGCAAGGAGAATACCATGTCCACAAGCCAGTTTACCGCAAAA
>Ga0209460_1000909_pt1 | contig 21092 bp, 15 predicted proteins | sample EBPBio132013_DNA_FD_185868 | JGI IMG/M metagenome (GOLD analysis project Ga0209460, IMG submission 185868) | Wastewater treatment Type I Accumulibacter community from EBPR Bioreactor in Madison, WI, USA - Reactor 2_5/13/2013_ DNA (SPAdes)... | ecosystem: Engineered > Bioreactor > EBPR >... | reverse complement strand
GTCGCCGATGGGAATTAAAATCGTCAGTTCTGCCTGGATTCCCTGAAATTCTGAAATGAATTTTGCGTATCCGAACCCAAACCGGACTTCATATTTATCGGGATTTTGCTTTACCGGTTGCCAGGTTGGTGACCAGACAATTCCGGTATCATTATTTTTGATGTAAAGATATTTTCCCCAGTTATCCTGAACCATATCCTGATGCCACCGGTTCAACCTGTTAAACTCAGAGTGGGTCAGAAAACTGAATCCGCCACCGGTTTGGGAGATGACAAGTCCGTACTCACCATTCGAAATAACATTGGTCCACGGCTTTGGGGTTTTCCATTGGTTGATGACAAATTCATTTCCATCATCAGTAAAAGTACCGTATTTGGTTTCAAATTGCATTGAGATCCTCTTAAGATTAGCTGGATTGGCCTAAAACCATACCAGTTGAAATAGTAACTAAGCGTGAAGCAATGTGAGATTCGCTGTTCATTCGATCAAGTAAAAGTGTGGCTGCGGTTTTACCGACTTCAGCAATCGGAACGCCAACAGTCATCAGTCTGGGTGATAAAAAACGGGAAACAAAAATATCATCAAATCCTGCAACGGCAACGTCTTCCGGGATGGACAGACCAAAAGAATCTGCACCTTCGTAACACCCGATTGCCATCATATCATTGGCAGCAAAAATGGCTTCCGGTTTTTGAATCAGTGACATCAATCTTCTGAAGGCTGCCTCACCACTTGGAATTGTAAAAGCACCATCAACAATCCAATGCGGATTCACTGTTAACCCATGATCCTGGTGAGCCTGAAGGTAGCCTTGCTTTCTTTGAACTGCATCTGAATTTTCAGGCGGACCCGCAATGTGGGCAATTTTGGTATATCCTTTTTTATTGATCAAATGACTGACCAGGGAATACGCTCCCTGATAATTGTCGATGGCAATCACATCCGTTTCTTTCAGTTCAGGATTTTCGCCAATGACCACAACCGGAATTCCTGACTCGCTCAATCCCTTTTTAATTGCTGGGGAGAGGTTAGTCGTCAACAAAATCAAACCATCAACCATTCTGCGGTGGGTAAAGGCTGCCAGCGTTTCGAGTAAGGAACCTTCACGACTATGAGTGCTTGCTACCAGAGTAAAATAACCGCCGGAATGTGCAACTGACTCAACACCCTTGATGACTTCAGTAAAAAACTCATCAACGATATCGGGCATAATAAGTCCGATAATATTCGATTTTCTTCTTACAAAATTTCTGGCGAGAATGTTCGGGCGGTAATTAAACTCTCTTGCAATTGAGACAACCAGTGCCTTTGTACTGGCCTTTACACGTTTGTCATTATTCAATGCCCGGCTAACCGTTGCAATGGAGACATCAGCCCGTTCTGCGATTTCTTTTATTGTATAATCCATGATTTCCTAAAATGTAAACGTTTACATTTATTGTAAAGGTAAAAGGTAAATACCCATCATACAAGAGCAATATAGCAAATAATGGCGTTGGAACCGCTTTACATAAATATCATTTAATCCGATGAGTTGAATCGATATAAACATACCCTCTCCTAACCCGTGATCTGTGATAGGTAACCCGTTACCGTAATCCGTGACCCGTTACCCGTGAATTTTCTGTATCTTTGCAGATGGAACTGACTTTCTAATAGTTCAGTCAGAACCCGGCGTTTACCTTTTACTTTGAAACCAATCCCCTTTCACTTTGTTTTTAAGTAAATATCTATTTTATAAGAGGATATATGAAGTTTATTTTGTTTTTGTTTGTTGCCATTTCTTTGGGCATTTTTTCAGGGTGTTCAACCTTTAGTGAACTTTCACCACGCCCACCGGTTTCTCCCGCCGAAGGCAATTACACCGAACTCAAGAAAAAAACGGATAGTTTTGAGCTAAGTAAAAAGGATAAGTATTTCATCAAATTTCCTGGAAGTACACAGGATAATATGGTTCTGACATTGAAATCAGACCAATTTTCATCGGTAAGAAGTTATTTGACCTCAAAATTTGATGATGGCAAAGGTGAGATCATTAAAACACCCGAACTGATGTCTAACCTGACCGGACAAAAAGTATGGAAGCTGGAAAAAACCGAAAAACCTGCTTTCTGGGTAATTGACAGTGTTTACTCAGACTTTAAACTTAACATTCAATACCGGTACCTTCCTGAATGGCGGTTCAGATATGAAAACCGGTTCGATGTTTTAAAGTCAGATTATGTTTCAAGCAAAGTAAACCGGTTTTATCTTGATTCACTCGGACTTAAAGCCAATTTTAATGGCTTTGATTTTGTCAAAGAACTTAGTTTACTTGAAAAAACACTCCCCACATTAGAACGGATACAATCCGAACTGAATGATACGAAATCTGTCATTCCCTCTACTTTTCAAAACTCTGCAGACCCGGCTTATTTATCATGGAAAGACCTCGATCAATCCGTCAGTTCAGAACTTTCCTTTCAGACTCTCTATAATAAGTTACTCAAGGCATATAAGCTGGATTCAGATTCCCGCCAAAATCAAGGTTTGCTTGCAGAAAATGCTGATCTGGTTACCGACCTGCTTCAGAATTTAAGTGCTTACCCTTCCAACACTCAAGCTGACATTCTCAAAACCTTCAGAAAAAGCATTCCAGCACTCAATTCCTGGTTTGATGGACGGATCCGGCAAAAATCTGATGCTAAACTTGTTGACGATGGAATTGCCAAAGTTGAAACGGTTTATCCGCTTCTGGTTATTCAACCTGAAGAAAATTTCAAGGCAGTTGTTGCTTTTAAAAACCGATTTAACCGGAATGTCACTGCACTCGAAAACGGACAGGCTGAATTTGAAACGATCCAACAGGAAGTTAAAAACTACTCAAATTGGCCAAGTTCCGATTTTTACGGTACGATTGTAAGGAAAATGGATAATCTCTCCTCCAATTTGCCGGCTGCCCAAACCTCAGAATATGGAAAATATGCCGGTGTGAAATCAGTTTCCATCCTGAACGGACAAGTGAAATCCTTCAACGATAAATTCGGAAAAGCACATTCCAATTATCGCCGTGCTTCAGTCATTGCAGGTGATGTAAATGAATTGAAGGCCAACGGTGATTTCAGGGGAATTTTATCTCTCCTTAAAAAGAATCAGGATCTTGATTTTCTCATCAGACAATATCGTGGACTTGACGAAGCCTCAGTAAAATCCCAAAAAGAAGCCATTTTAAAGGCCATTCAGGAAGGTGAATACCCAACAGCAGAAAACCTTCTGGTTGATTTCCACAGGGATACTGATTTTCTCGATATGAAAGGAATTGCGGCTACAAAGAACAAAGCCGTTAAGGAACTTGAAAAACAATTTCTTGAAACCATCGAAACCCGGACGAAGGAATTTGTAAATTTATTTATGGCAGCCAATCTTACAACTCTTGATTCTGTTGACAGTTTGTACCAGAATCAGGTTTGGTCACCCATTTATGAACTGACGTTTACAACCGGCAAAGAAGCCGATCTCAAAAAGAAAAATCAGTCCATCGCCGATCTGTTGACGAAACTGAAAACCATTACTTTCCCTGAAACTGCCATAGAGGCACTTTACAAGGACTTCGTTTCTGATATCAGTAATAAAGGCGTTGAAAAAGCCCGGGCAATCGTTTCGCACGGAAAATATTATCGTGGGTCTGATAAAAAAATCAAAACAGCCTTGGCTGAAGTAGATCCTTTGGTAGCGAAATGGATTGTTAAACCGGTTGTTTACCGAAAGATTTTCGTTACACCAGAAACCACCGTTAAGGGTGGAACCAATCAGTATCGCTTCAGATTGAATCTGATGCCAGAAACCGATGCAGCCTTCCCGGTTTGGGATATCAACATCAAGCTTCCTGCTGAAATCGCAAAAAATGCCGGGCAGGAATCCTGGTTTGAATCGATTACCGTCAACGGAAAGCCGGTTAAAAACGAAGGTCGCTTTACCATCGAAGCACCGGTTGCATCAAACGATTATACCGCCAGAATTACGCCAATTCAAACCAATAAAGGCAAAGAAAATATTCTGGAAGTCAGATTTACTCACAAATCATTTAAAGTTCACGAAGTCAGTGTGATGGTTCAGGTACCTTTAATCAAGAAAAACTGAGTTGAATTCTAGTAGGCAGTACTTGTTCACACTTCGATACAACTCATTTCATTCGTCACTCAGTGTGACATGTCAGGCTGAGTAGTCCGGCCACGGCCGGACATATCGAGGCCCCATAATTTTAACCAAGGAAATTTATGTACACAAAATATTATATCGGCGGTGGCGTTCTCGTTGCAGCAATTGCAGTCACTCTTTTTTTCTGGCCGTGGAATAAACTTAAAGACACCATTGCCCTCCCGTATATTTCTCACCAGCAACCGGTTCTTGATCCGCACCTACCTGCGCCCGATCCCCTTTCCGACAAACTTGACGAAGCTGTCTATGACGGACTTTTCAACATTTCAGCAAATCCATCCGGGGTGATTTATGAGGATGGCCTCGGTGAACTTGTTGGCGTTACAACTGATAATCAGGTCATCATTCGGCTGAAGCCCGCAAAAAAATGGCACCAATCTTTTACACCTGCTCTCGATGATGAAGAAGTAACGGTTACCGAGGGAAGTCCGGTTTTGGTAACTGATAAAGACCTGAGATTCACTTTACGTCGTATTTTGGCCCTCGGTAGTCTTTCACCCGATTATATTCTGGTTTCACAAGCACTTGAGACCTTTGATTTTGTTGGACCCGATGCGAACAATGAAGTTAGATTTCAACTGAAAGCGACACGAATATGGACAGAAAATGATGTGAAAGAGGTTTTCTCCTTCAAAATTCTGCCGGCAACATCTGAACTGAATCAGGCAGCTTACCCATTCGGAACCGGTCCTTATCTTGTCGTAAAACCAACTGGGATTCCTGATTTGTACATCCGAAATCCTGCAGGTGAAGCCACCATTACGAATCTGATTCTTAAACCTTTCATTGATAACTCAACTTACCAGACTGAATTTTCAAATGGTGAATTCAATTTCTTACCAGGAACACCTTTTGGTGCAGTTTCCCCGATTTTGAACGATCCTGAAGAGTTTTTTGCCAAAGCCAACATCAGTACAACCTTATTTGGTGTTCTTTTCAACACGACCAGGCTTTCACTTGAACAAAGAAAAGCCCTGAAAACTTTGCTGAACAAACAGGAAATCCTGAGCCGGTTTTTCAAAATCGGAACACCGCAGCAACGTAATATTCTCGATTACACAGGCAAAGAAAATAATTTCAACGATTTTCTGAACTACAGTGTTTTTCCTTCCAGCAGTTATTACGTCGACGAAGAAATTATCACCATTGATAAAAGTACACCCGTCGCTGATCTTTCTGTTTTACCCGATTCGATCAGAATCAAGGTTAACCTGAATTATGGAAACCGTGAAGAACTTGCCGAACTCATCCAGATTTTAAACGATCCGGCTGTTTCAAATGGAAAAATCAGAGCCTCAACTGCAACTGAAGAAGAAATTGCAGCAGGAAATTATGATGCCCTTCTGATGGGGTTTAATGGTTACAGAAGCAATTTCCTTTTTGATTTATACGACATTTTTCTTCGTGAGCCTGATCTGAAAACATACCGGATCAATCTGGTGACAAATGGAATGGGCGGAACTGTGAATGCCAAATCCTTCAAACAGGAACGGAATTTCTTCCGGTTGGATTCTGAAACGACAGAGAATGCTGAAGAAGTTAAACTGCTTCTCAATTACGTCTACGGCTTCATGTCGAGTCACAATATTGGTGACAAACAGGAATATGCCCGCCGGATTGATGAACTTGAAAAACAATTGGCGTTGGGATCCTGGCTCTTCTCTCTGCCAAGTTTGAATTATTTCTCTACCCAATACGATCCGGCTTCGATTTATTTGTATGGCGTTTCTTCCCAGCTTTCAACTGTTGAAAAATGGAAAGAAAAGAAAGAAGATTGAGCAGGAAGTTTAACCTTTCCGGATTTTTGCAGATTCAGTTTTTTGTTCTGCTTTTCGCAATCACTCCGGTTTGGGGGAAGTCCCAATTTTTTCTGATTCAAAAACCGGAAAAACTGGAAATCAGAAATCAGTTTGAACAAAAACTGACGCCTTCTGATTTTCAGTTACTTAAACCCTACCGACCGTTAAAACTTATTTCCAAATCTGAATTGCTCAGTGATGGCGTGACCAAAGCCATGGTTGTGGAACTTGCAGGAAAACGGTTTTACTTTCTTCTCGACGGCAATAAAAGTCCCATTCGAAAAAGGGAATCTGGTGAGTGGATTCAACTGGACAACCTTGAATCAGGATCAGGTTCCGGTTATGTATCACGGTCCACATCATTGGGTTCCGTGAGTCCGAACCATAAAACGGACAATCCCCTTCCTTCCGGAACGGTTGCTGAAATAATTGCATCACAAAACGGTAAAGTTCTGGTTTGGATTCAATCTCTGAATAGTACAGGATGGATTCCATCAAAAAGTCTTTCATCTTCCTCTTCAAAATCCTCAACCGAAAACAATGCTGTTCAACAAGCCGCGCCCGATTCTCTTCAGTGGGTTACAGAAATCCTTTCAGAAGCCAATCAAATACTAAAATCAGCATGTAACAAATCCGGACAACAGATTGTCCAATTTAGTCTGATTCCCCAAAAAGGTAGCTACCTGATTCGTGTTGAAGGTTCAACTCCTGATAGATTTGAACGGTCTTTTGAAAGTCTTTCCCGAAAAATCAGTTTGTACGCAACAGCAAAATCGGTATCAGTTGAACAAATTGAATCAGGACTCCGGTTGGAATGGGCCAAATAATGAAATCCATTCTGTTCAATCACCTGGTTGTTTTTCTGATTATTGCAGGTCTTTTCACTGGCTTGGGTCTTGTATCTGTGTTTCTTTATCATCCCGAAAAAGCAGAATCAAATCCTGAAATGACCAAATGGCTGCAAGATTCAACCATCAATTGGCAGGATCCATTACATCAGGCTCTGATCGCTGACGTTCTCGATTTAAAATCAGTTGAACAGGATGGTGAAGCTTTTGTAAGATCTGCTGCACGCCTTAAATCAGACGAAACAGCCAAAACCCTCGAGCAGCTCAGGCATCAAAAAGGACTTGTTTTTGGTGATTTCCCTGACTTTCTCCTCAAGTTGCTGGGTTTCTCTTTCATTTTTGGATTGGTTCTTTTCATTTTGGTTTGGGGTTCACAAACTCTGGGGCTTTATCGGTTTATCAGGTCAAAACAAGGCAAACGGACTTCCGGAAAACAATTCTGGCATTCAGTTTACAGTTTTTTCGGTTTGCTGATTTTATTCTCTCCGGGATATTTGATTGCCTACATGTTAAAGCCTCTGATTCCGTCTGATTCAATCATTCTGATGATTTCTCTCGGACTTATTACCAACGGCGCGTTGATCGTCTATTCCCAAAAGTTTTTAAACCTGATGAATCAGGAAATGGACAAAGGTTACGTTCTTGCTGCCCGTATCAGAAATGTAAACGAAAACTTCGAAAACGGACATCAATCAAATCTCACCTGGAAAGCAATTTTGGGCTTTCATAAACATTTTCCCGGGCATATTCTTCACCACATTTTGTTAAATGCCAAACGACAATACTGGAACACGGTTCGTGAATTGGCTGCCTTTACTATCACCAGTCTGATCATCCTTGAAATGGCATTAAATATTCAGGGACGGTATGGATATGAACTGCTCAGGCAGGTTTTATATGGCAATTATGGGGATGTTTTGGCCATGATGCTGGGACTTTTTCTGATAGTAAAGATTACCGAAGTCGCCATCGATTACCACATTTACAAACAAAAACTGAAGTTTGAAAATGGGAAATAAGCTGTTAGCTGCGGTCCCTGAGCGGAGTGGTCAGTGAGCCTGTCGAACTGTCGAAGGGTTGGCTTTTAGCTGTTAGCTATTGGCTATTGGCTATTGGCTGTTGGCTGTTAGCTATTTGGTTGTCATTCCCGCGAAGGCGGGAATCCAGTATTTTAGGAAGTTCATCACCGCTCTAATTCTAGATATTTAGCTCCATCCGGTGGGATGGATTCCCGCCTTCGCGGGAATGACAACCCGTTTAGAATAACAAAAAGTTTCATTATTGTAATATTAATATAAACGAAAATCCTAACGTTCCTTTCAAGGTTTAAATGACACCAAAATTAAAAATGAAAATCCCTTCCATCTCAAACGATACCAAATGGATCCTCATTTGGCTTGCAGGGATTTCTGTTTTTCTGGTGTGGGATTTAATCTTTTTAAATAAACCTGCACTTGTCCGAGTCTGGTTGGGTTTCGGAAATACTTTACTGGTTTCGGCAATCAGTTTGACCACAGCGCTTCTTCTTTCGTTCACTGTGAGCAGCTGGATTACCCTTTCAAGGTGGAATGAAAGACCAAAATTGGCCAGAACTGGGGAATTATTCCTCAATATTTTCCGATCAGTACCCCAAATCATCGGATTGTTAACCGGTTTTCTCATTTTGACCTTACTGGTGACCGCTGAGATTATGACTGGGAAGACAGCAATTTTAACGGGTTTTGGGGTAACGGTTGGTGTCGTTATTTTTTATGAATTTTCAGATATGCTGCTCGAGCGGGTTGCCTGGTTTGAACAAACTGATTTTGTGAGCGCATCACGAACTGCCGGTGTTCCTGATACCCATTTACTCTTTATTGAAATTTGGATGCGAAACAGTCTTCCGCATCTGATCAATAAACTGATCAGCGGATTTGGCGCCACCATTTTCTTGCTTTGCAGTATTGATTTTGTTTTGTCCGTCGGGTTATCATCATCAGTCAGCCCGATAAATTTTCCACCGACATTGGGTTCTATGCTTGCCCAAATTGACAGTAAGCAGGATATTTTATCGATTGGAATTTTATTTACTGACCCGTTTTATTTTCCTTCCCTTTTTACCCGTCATTTGCAGGGTTTGTCGGTTGCTTTTCTGATTGTTTTTACTCTTGCCTGCTCTTTTAAAATTGGAAATGCCTTTACCCGAAGGCACCGGCTATGAAACCACTCACTTTTTCTGCTGATATTTCTGTTGGTTCTCATTCCATTCTTTCGATTACTGATTTTTCAATCGAACAGGGAAAAATCAATGTTCTTTTTGGCGAATCAGGAATTGGAAAAACACTCATCTCCAAGTCCATTTTTGGATTAACCGATCCCGATAAGTTGTCTATCGAAATCAATTCACTTGGTTACCAGGAATATTTAAAAACGGAACAGGTTGAAGCTTTTCGGAAAAATGGATTTTTTGTTCTTCAGGAACCGTCGTCGCAATTTAATCCGTCTTTGACCATTCAGGAACAACTCAACGAAGCAGATTTGAACTCAGATTTAACTGAAGCTGATATTTTGTCCGGTTTATGGCAGAGCGATCAGTGGAAATCACTTTTACCCCTTTATCCGCAGTCATTCAGACCCAGCGGAGGCGAAAAACAACGATTTTTACTCGCCATGGCTTTGAAAAAAATGGATAAACTTGCAATAGAAAATAGGTTATCAACAGAAACACTCTTTATTTTCGACGAACCCTCTGGTAGTTTAGATAACGGATTCAGGAATGCTTTTCTCGAACAACTAATCAGTCGGTATCAGCAAAACCGGTTTACAGTTTTAGTGATTACCCATGATTATACCATTATTCCCTGGTTCAAAAATCATAAATCCGAATTAAATTCAAATCTTTCCTGGCTTGAATTAGCCAAAACCGATTCAGGTGACCTTCAGTGCAATCCGTTTCTTCCCGATGAGTTTATTTCCTGGCAAAAAAAACTTTCCCCCATGGGATTAGTTAAAGGTGTGGCTGTTGCAGATTTAAATTCTGGGGTGATTTGTCACGGCCGGCAACTTTCATTTCAATCGGGAACAAAACCGATTGAGTCTCTTAAACTTAAATCGGGTACCCTAACCTATCTGAAAGCCCCCAGTGGTGTAGGAAAAACAACCGTTGCCCGGCTACTTTTGGGTTTGTATCACGGTGAAAATCTTCAGCTTTCAATATGTGGACACGAGTTTACCTCCCGAAATACTCAGGTGGACTGGAAGAAGAAGATTTGGGGGAAAAAGGCTGGAATGGCATTTCAGCTTGCCGATGAAGCTTTGAATCCGGTTTCGACGGTAAAACAGGTTTTCACAGCTTTAAAGAATCCAAAACTCAAAACCAATGACCAGATTTTGGATTTTCTTCAGCCCGTTTTCATCAAAAAACTGGATGAATCCTTTCTATCAGGACAGGTGAGGTATCTAAGCGGCGGACAAAAACAAAGACTGAATCTGATGCGGAGCATTGCATCTGAACCTGAAGTTTTGATTCTGGATGAACCTTTGAATGGTGTCGACTTCAGAACGATAAAAATGTTTACCGGGATTCTTGAAAAATTACTTCAAAACGGAACGGCAATCCTTCTCATTTCACACAATGAAGATATTTTTGACAAATTGTCTTTCAAAGACAACCAGATTCAATTGAAGGCAGATGAACTTCTTAAGGAAAATGCCTTTTCCACTGAGAAAACAGAGTCATAAAACAGAGTTACACTAAGTTGTTTTAATGGCTTAGGTTTATGCAAATTGTTACTAACGCAATAAATGAACAACCCTGCCACAAACAGCAGGGTATCTAATTCAAACGAAGATAACGTTGTCATCCCGGACTTGATCCGGGATCCATGCCTTCTAAACTGGATCCCCGCCTTCGCGGGGATGACAGTGGGCGCCGCAAGCAGCGGGGAAATTACCCCCAATGATTAAAAAACGAGAACAGGAGAACCAATAAGAAATTTGTTTTAAATTCTTCATTAAAATAACTCCCCTTATTCACTCTGTGAAAAACTCAGTGGACCTCAGTGGTAAGAGAATTCCTCTCTGGTAAATGATTTCCTTGCGTCTTTGTGCCTTAGGGGGCTCCCCCGTTTAAACCAGCCAGATGACCACAACTGCCATCGCACTTCCCAAAATCAGCGAACCAACACCCTTCCAGATAATCTTTTTCATTGCGCCATTTCCGTTAAAAAGAGCAAGGGAAAATTTAAATAATGTGTTGACTGTCATTCCTATCAGCATGGTAACGACAGCCACCTTGGCCAAAATTGCATCAGAGCCAGCATAATTAACCATCGAAAGCACAATCGCATCCACATCAGTGAGTCCTGAAAGCGCACCAACCAGAAAAATCCCACTTTCACCAAACATCGATTTCCCGGCCTGGACCAAAATTCCTACTACTGAAAAAAGGACAGCAAAAGTGACGGCATTTCTGATGTTCAGCGGATTTGAAATGGTAAACGTCTCTTGCGAGGGTTTAATCTCTGTACCCTTCATCAGCCACTTTCCGGTAAAAAGGCCGCCAACGCCAAGAAGTCCTGCCGGTAAACTCAGATATACGCCCAAAGCCGGATTTAAAAGGTAAACAATTAGTAGAACCCTGAGGTACATAATTGAACAGGCAAGAACAATTCCGGTTGCATATTGGGAAGCATGATCCGGGTCTTCCCTGCTTTTTTTACTGAAATCCCAGGTCAATGCAGTACTTGAAACGATTCCGCCCAACATGGCAGCAAACTGAATCCCTTTATCTGAGCCTTTGAGTTTCGTGAGTACATATCCGAAAAAGCTGATTCCCGAAATCAACACAATGACATAGCCAATTTGCCTCGGATTGATAGCAAGGTAAGGGCCGGTTTGTGTATCAGGCAAAACCGGGAGAATAATCGCAGCCATGATCACAAACTTTAAAAGTGCAAAAAAATCAGGCTGACCAAATTTTCCGAGTGCCGACAAAACCTGAAGTTTGATTGAAAGCAAAACGGTAATCAGGACGGCGGCAGAAACGGCGAGGAGAACTTCTCCACGAAAAACCAAAGCACCCAAAATAAAAGTGAGAATGAAAGAAACTTCTGTGGTTGCACCAATATCATTCCGCTGACTCAGTGTAAAGTAGGAAATAGAAACCAGTGCAATCACCGCAAGAAAGGCAATGGCAAAAATCCAATATCCTTCAGATTTGCCAAGTAATGCACTTAAATATCCAAGCAAACACACCAGCGGAAAGGTACGGACGCCGGCAAACAAACCCTGCCCGGGAACTAAATGACTGTATTCCCTTTCAAGGCCAATGAGTAAACCCATTCCAATGACAATGGCAAGATCAGATAGAATTTCCATTTCATAATCCTTTGCAAAGGTCTTTTATTTTGGTTCAGATCATTTTATTACCTCTTAAAGGTACTAAAAAATCAAATACCAAGAACAAAAAACCAAAATTTGCGTACTACTTTCATTTCTTCCTTATAATCAAAGGTTGTAACTTGAAACAAATTGCTGAGGATCAATGAATCTTGCCAAACGTATTCATGAGTTGCTGACGAAAGATCTTTCGTATGATGAATTTCAGCGGTTGCTGAGTCAGGATGCAAAAAAGACCGTCGCTTTTTACCTGAAGGATTCACCTGATAAAACCGGATCAATAAAATCCTGGAAATATTATGGATGGTACTTCCCCAGAATGATATTGATTTCGTTTCTCACAAAAATGCGGCCGGAGAGACGGGTTCTGTTCGCAATTGGATCCTTTCTTTTCCTTATCGGACTCTTACAGAGTGATACTTTATTTCTCTGGCTCGGTTTTCTGATCCCGTCCTTTCTTTTATTCATGGAACTGGCGGATAAACACATTCTGAAGACTGAACTTGATGTTGCTTCTGAAATCCAGAAAAGTTTGCTTCCTCAGGCACCCCCTGAATTGAATGATTTTACTGTAACGTTCAGGTCTATTTCTGCCTCAACGGTTGGTGGTGATTTTGTTCAATTTGAAAAAACAAAGGAAAACCAGACGGCAGTAATCGTTGGCGATGTCAGCGGAAAAGGAATTGGTGCAGCTCTCTACATGGTAAGAGCCATCTCCCTATACAAATATTTGTCAGAACAATCTGACTCATTAAAATCATGTCTTTCCGGATTTAATCAAGCCATCAGAAAACAATTTCCAAGACAGATTTTCCTCACAACCTCAGTTGCCGTAATTTCAGAATCCAGAAAACTTGAATTGGCACGTGCAGGCCACCTGCCCTTTATTCATTACAAACTCCAAACTGATGAAATTTCAGAGTTATCACCCAAAGGCCTGGCTATTGGGATGAATCCGGATAAAACTTTCTCAGTAAATCTGGAAACCCTTGAACTTGAATTTGAATCTGGTGACTGGCTTTTGATTTACACGGACGGCGTAACAGAATGCAGAAATGAAAATCAGCTGGAATTTGGAATCGACAGGTTAAAGAGCATTTTAATGAAATCGAGAAAATTCAATCCGGAACAGCTTCTCAACGCCGCCGTTCAGGAGCTTGAAATCTTCAGAGGTGAAAAAGAATCTCATGATGATCTCACTCTGGTTCTCATCAAATGTAAATAATAGTTTTGACCGAAAATCCCCAAGAAACAGAGGTAGGAGGAGGTTGTCATCCCGGACTTGATCCAGGATCCATGCTTTTTTTTCCAAAACCCTTCCTTTTTAACTTCCCCACCTACCTCCTCCCACCCGAAAGTATTTCCAGGTTTCACCAGATTTCCGATTTGTAATCAAACTTTGGCCAAAATGACATTTTGTCGGTTTTTATTAATAGTCCAAATAATCAATGGCTTATCATAAATAATATCTGTATTACAATATTTATTTATTGTTTTACAATAAATATATATTATCTTTGTCTTTGTGAAAGACTAAAAGAATTCACTTTGACACAAACAACTCATATCTTGATCAACTAATGTAAAGGTTAACAATAATGGCAAAAAACAACAGCTTTGTATTTATAACCCTAAGTGTAGTAGCCTGGATCATCTTCGCTGGCTTGTGCGTTGAAGCAGGCGGATTGGTTGTCAATTTTATATTCAGTCTTTACAAACCTGAATTTGTCCAAAACTTATATCAAAAGTTGGATTTAAGTGAAATGTATGCTCAAAGTAAATGGGCTTTTTTCAGTATCTACAGCTTTATATTGGTTATCTCCATTTTAAAAGCGTATTTATTTTATATAGTCAGCATGCTTGTAACCTCACTTGATATGTCAAAACCATTCAACAGTTTTGTATCAAAACAAATCACACAAATCAGTTATTTTACGCTATCCATTGGGCTTTTAAGTTATCTTGCCCGGCAAACTGCTGAGAAGTTACAACATCAAGGATACGAAATCGACCAATTAGCTCAGTTCTGGGTGGACAGTCAAGCTTTTATATTGATGGCTGCAATAGTCTATGTTATTGCATCTATATTCAAAAAGGGACTTGAAATTCAAAATGAAAACGATTTAACGGTATAAACAATGCCAATTATTGTAAACTTAGATGTCATGATGGCAAAACGAAAAATGTCGCTCAATGAGCTATCAGAAAAAGTCGAACTAACACTTTCTAACCTTTCTATCTTAAAAACTGGAAAAGCAAAAGCAATACGCTTTAGCACTTTGGAAGCTATTTGCAAGGCACTGAACTGTCAGCCTTCTGATATTCTTGAATATGTAGAAGAAACCCAAAAGTAATAGTTCGTTATTGTTGAGGTTCTCAGAGCAGGAAAACCACCCCCACCCCCCGATCCCGATTCTCGGGACGGGGCAGGCTCTCCTTTTAAAAAGTTGTAAATCCCGATTTTATCGGGGGAGGGAGTTTAATTTCTTTATCCCCGAAAGAGTTCAGTGTCTCCGCTTTGCTCGACTTCCCTACTTACCACTTATAACTTATCACTTATAACTATTCCCTACCGGTCCCTGACGAGCCTTATGGAATACCCCGTTTTTTTGTCATTTGCGCCCATCAGTACTTTACCGTTCCTATAGTCCATTGAATAAACTGTTGCAGTTCCGGTAATCTGGTCTGAGGTCGTCCACCAATGCCCATTTTCACTCATTGTAAAAAATGTGCCGTTATAACCTCTGTAACCGCCAGGTAATCCTTTAAAACCATAGTTATCGGTTCCGGCAAGTCCTGCCCGCCAACCAGAAACAGATTTCAGTTTTAATCCGGCAACGGTATCACCACCCGCAAAGGTAATCAGTTTAGCCCAATCTGAAGCGGAAGGGATTCTCCATCCACCTGAAACTGGTGCCAGTTTTCCTGAATTGATGGCTTTCCAGTTGTACAGATTTCCATAAGTGGCAACATTACTTTCAAGATTATTGTAAACACAATAAGCTCCGGCAGAAGCTGAACCCCATAAGGCATTGTCGGTTATTTTAGTAATAGGTAAACCATCGTTGTAATTTGTGGCTCTGAAATTCTCAATTGTCCATTCCTGATTCCCAATAATCACAGTGTGGTAAACATTTCCATTGACGTCATTTACCGTTCCCGGAAGTTTAACTGTCGTTTCCCATTTGGGTGCATTTGTCACCTTTTTAATGATGGCAACCGTAATTTCAGATCCAGTTCCTGTTCTTGTACTCACTGACTTAATGGTATTATCATCAGTAAATTCGATGGTACCCTTTGATGTCATTATTTCGGGAATCGTGATGGTTAGAGAATCCCCTTTCAAAACATAAGTGCCTGCAAACCGGGTTGTATCAGTTCCTTCTATGTAGAGTGTCCTGTAAACCCCATTTTCCCTAAAATAGGAGTAACTTTCAATTTCAGAAGGACTTCCATTCACCGACTCCAATTTCCAGTCTCCCAACAATCGCTCAAGGTTTTCTTTTTTGTCTTCCTCGTTATCACATCCAATTAAACCCAATAAGCCAAGGCAACTAATGAAAACAAGCCAATTCTTCATGATAAACCTCATTTTGATTTGGAAATCTCACATGTTCCCAATTTAAGACTATTTCAAACATCATATTGTGATTTAATTATCTTTTATTCTTTTTTAAACTTTCGGCGGGATTTTAAACACAGAGTCAAAATTCCTCTTAACACAGAGTTACACTGAGTTTTTCACAGAGGAATTGCACGGTTTTTTATTTAATTCTATAAAATAATTTGAATTCTCATAATCTTTTTTTTGACTACTTTCTATTGACCCGTTTTTTAGTCTGTTTGCGTATAAATCACTTTTTATAAGCAAACAGAATTTGACTTTCTCTGTGGAACTCTCCTGGTTATAACCTCTGATTCCTCTGTGGTTAAAGCATTTTCTCCATTATTTTCCACTAATTCTAAGTTCCATTTGCAACTTCTGCCCACTCTCTGCCGTATGTTCGCTCTTTCTAAATTCTTGAGGAGATGTTCATGCGCAAAACCCACCTGCTGCTTGCCGGACTGGCTTTACTTACAGCCCTTCCTGTATCAGCCCAACTGAAATCCGGTATTGATAAATCCAATTTTGATACATCCGTCCGCCCGCAGGATGATTTTTACCGGTACGTAAACGGAACCTGGCTAAACAAAACACAAATTCCCGCAGATAAATCGAATTACGGCTCATTTTCTGCACTTGCTGATCAGGCAGAACGTGATCTCAGAGCCATTATTGAAGAATCAGCTTCAGCTAAATCCAACAAAAAAGGAACAGAACCTCAATTGGTTGGTGATTTGTATAACAGTTTCATGGATACCGTTTCAATCGAAAAAGCGGGAATAAAACCTCTTAAAAATGAACTCGCCAAAATCAAAAACCTGAAATCTTCAAAGGATCTAACCAAACTTTTCGCATCTCTTTACAGATCAGGTGTTCAGATTCCCGTTTCCTTCTATGTCGGACAGGATGAGAAAAACCCCGAAGTTTACATTCCTTACGTTAATCAAAGCGGATTAGGACTTCCTGACCGTGACTATTATTTCAAAAAGGAAGATAAATTTGTTGGATACCGGACTGCCTATGTGGCTTATCTGGAAAAACTTTTGTCGCTTGCCGGTGAAAAGAATGCAAAATCAGCCGCAGAAAAAGTGCTTGCTATTGAAACCGATCTTGCAGAATATCACTGGACCCGGGTTCAAAACCGTGACCGTGAAAAAACCTACAATAAATACACAATTGACCAGTTAAATTCTGCAACGCCAGCTTTTGACTGGAAAGTTTTCGCCAAAGAATCGGGTGTTTCAATCCCGACAGACTATGTGGTCAGTCAGCCTTCCTATCTCGAAGGGATGAATAAAGTTCTGTCTAAATATCCCGTCGAAGACTGGAAAACCTACCTCACAGCCAAAGTTGTTCGTGATTATGCAGAATACCTGAGTTCTCCTTTTGTTGAGGCAAATTTTGAATTTTACAGCAAAACACTCCGTGGTGTTCAGCAAATGCAGCCAAGATGGAAACGTGGTGTAACCCTGATCGACCAAAATCTCGGTGAAGCTGCCGGAAAAGTGTATGTGTCAAAGCACTTCAAACCGGAAGCGAAAAAACGGATGACCGATCTGGTGAACAACCTGAAGGCTGCCATGAAAATCCGCATCGAAAAACTGGATTGGATGAGTGAAGAGACCAAAGTTCAGGCGTTGGATAAACTTGCAAACTTTACCACCAAAATTGGGTATCCTGATAAATGGAAAGATTACAGCAAGCTTGAAATCAAAAAAGGTGATCTGGTTGGAAATGTAATGCGGTCAACCGAATTCCAATTCAAGGAAAATGTTGAAAAATTGGGCAAACCTATTGATAAAACTGAATGGTTTATGACACCACAAACCGTGAATGCATATTACAATCCGGTAGCCAATGAAATCGTATTTCCTGCCGCTATTCTTCAGCCGCCTTTCTTCGATCTTGAAGCTGATGATGCCGTCAATTATGGTGCAATCGGTGCGGTAATCGGACACGAAATCAGCCACGGCTTCGATGATCAGGGTCGTTTATTTGATGGAAAAGGCGTTCTTCGTGACTGGTGGACTGAAAAAGATGCCGATGAATACAATAAACGTGCGGATATGCTGGTTGCTCAATATGACCAATTCTCACCCATTGATACGATGAAAATCAATGGCCGGTTTACTCTCGGTGAAAATATTGGCGATCTGGCTGGACTTACTGTTTCACACACTGCCTATGAAATTTCTCTGAACGGAAAACCTGCTTCTGTTATTGATGGTTTTACCGGCGATCAGCGTTTTTATCTGGGTTGGGCACAGATCTGGAGAAGAAAATACCGTGAGGATGAACTCAGAAACCGGATTATGACTGATCCGCACTCACCCAGTGAATATCGTTGCAATGGTATCGTTGCTAACCTTGAAGGATTTTACAAAGCCTTCGATGTCAAAGAAACCGATAAACTGTATCGTGGTGCTGACATCAGAGTGAAAATCTGGTAAAAGTAAATTTACCGCAGGGGCGCTGAGAGCGCAGAGGTAAATATATATTTAATGTATAGTTGTCATCCCCGCGAAGGCGGGGATCCATCCCCTGATTTTGAATTAAAGATGTCATCCCGGCCACAGAGCCGGGATCCATCCCTCCCGAATCGGTTTATTATCCCAGCCGGGAAGTTGGCTAGCGAAGTTCTGCGAAGCTCACCTTTCCCTCCATCCTGCCTTTATCCGCTTTAATTCGTATTTTACCAAAAATTCCTTTGTGTTCTAGTCTAAACCTTTGTGAACGTTGTGGTAAAATGAATTTATTTCTCTTCAAACCAACTTCCTCAGCAGCTTTACTTTTCTCCGGTTTGATCCTGATTCTCCTACTTCCCTGGCAGCTCATCCCCTGGAATGTGGATAACGCCTGGTATCTTTCTATGTATTACAATCCACTGGTAAAAAACCTTCCGCCGGATATTACATTCGGTTCAGGTAACGGCGCACTTCCCTGGTTTGGCAAAAGTCTCGTACCGCTTTATTCTCTTTGGTTTGGTTCTTTCGGTTGGGATTTACTCCCCGCTTTGCTGTTAAGCCGGATTTTTCTTTTTCTGGGTGGATGGATGTTTTTTGCTGCTTTCCTGAAATCCGGATTGTCAAAAATGGCTTCTGCTCTGCTGACTTTAACACTCATGATTTCCGAACCACTTCTTCTGGCTGGCGGATTTATCCGTCCGGAAACATTTCTTTTTATGATTGCCGGTGGAGTGTCATGGCTTGCAGTATCCGGGCACAGGTTTATTCCGGTTTTAATTTCCTTTCTCTGTATCGAAATTCATCCGTCTGCGGTTCTTCTTATTCCCTTCATCTGGATACTTATTTTCAGGTTTGGGAAAATAAATAATAATGTCATCCCGAAAGTCGAAGATCCGGCCACCGACGGAATTCAGGATCCATACAAAAAAAGTGGCGGTCCAAACAATCAGTTAAAACCCAATCTTCAAACTCAAATCTGGCGTTTTGTTGTCATCAACATTGTCTCTGGTTCAATTGCTGTTATCTTTTACCTGACACTTCATCCCGGAACCCTTACCGGGTTTATTGGAAATATTCAGGGCGGAGTGGCAGCTACCTCCGGATCTGCACTGACCCAACTTTTTAATTTCAGGCTTCAACTTCCCGGGGATGAAGGTTATAACCTGGTTTGGTCGAGAGTTGCCGAAATTAGTTGCTGGATGCTCCTGCTTTCTGGCGTTATTTGGGTTTCATGGAAGAAAAAATTGTGGTTTCTGCCTGCTCTGATTGGTTGGATCTTTCTGGCGGATTTTTTAAATCCAAAAGGAAATCAGCATTACACAGTTTTTTACGCCATTTTTCTGGTTTGGGGACTTTCTGAACTGATCAGAAATAAACATATTCTGTTACCCCTTTTGGCTGGTCTGATCATCATGGTGTTTTCCTTATGGAAGGTGAATTACCTGGCTGGCCATTCTGAATCCATTTTGGAATTCTCAGAAAGGATTGAGCAAAGCCAGAACTTGAAACTTGTCAATCTGAATAAAAGCTCAGTTATCCTGGGTTCACCAGAAGCCTGGTTCATTTACCGGGATTTCCAGTTTTATGCATCTGCCTATTCAGGCATAATCCCCGTATATCCTGATACTTTACTTCTGACAAACGAATCAATTTGGGAAAATCCGCCAGAAGGATTTAAAGCAGAAGCAGTTTTGAGGGACTTGAAGTCTTCTTTTGATTCTGTTCCGGGTGAAATGAATGGAGGATTTTCACAATTTGTACGAAAAAAGTTCCCTGAAATTTTTCTACCCCCATTACAAATCAATTAACCCTGTTAAATTTAGATGAAATTATGAGTTTATCCTTCCGCAGAGATTGAACCCTAAAATGAAAAGTTGTACCTTGGAAAGTTATTTAATAAAACGGAGTTATTATGAAAAAAATGATACTGATTGGTTTGGGATTATTAATGGGTTCCATGGTTTTTGGCCAGGTTACAATTACCCACTGGAATTTCAATAGTGGAAATACTGGAACTGCCCTTTCACAATGGCCAAGCCCCATTTCTGCTTCGTCTGGTACAGGAACACTTACCCATGATCTTGGTCCTACCGATGCATTTGCTGGTTCAACTCTGAACGCAGTTGGTGCTGATGCGTCAGGTTCATCCTTTTGCCCGGTTGATATGGCAAACAACGATAAGTCTTTTATTCTTAATGTTTCAACTGTAGGATATGTTGATATTATTGTTACTTACGCAACACGCGGAACTGCATCCGGCTTTTCAACCCATACAATTGATTATAGCACAGATGGAACAAATTTCACAAATTTTTCAACCTTAACTGGCAGGAATGTCACTACCTTTAGCATTCAATCTGTTGATTTAAGTGCTATTTCAGAAGTAGAAAATAATGCAAATTTTAAATTGCGAATAACCCTTTCTGGTGCTACCACTTCAACTGGGAATAATCGGTTTGACAACATTAAAGTAAATGGTGTTTTACCAATTAATGACGGTGATGGAACAGCTTCAATAACGAATAACTCTGGTGGTTTGCTTCAAGGAAAAGATATTTTTACTGAAAATTCCTCTACCAGTGCTGAAATAACACTTGTTGGAACTTCAACCGGAACGTTAACAACCGCATCAGTTTCAGTTCCTGCATCATGGGGTACAATTTCTGTAGCAAATGTGGCATTATCAGGTACTGGCTTATCTGTTGCTGACTTTGAGGTCATTGATAATGTTATTTTTATATATGCAGCTGCATTAACCAACGTTTCTACTGGGGTTGTTTCTCTTTCGAACCTGACAACA
>Ga0209460_1000906_pt1 | contig 21121 bp, 18 predicted proteins | sample EBPBio132013_DNA_FD_185868 | JGI IMG/M metagenome (GOLD analysis project Ga0209460, IMG submission 185868) | Wastewater treatment Type I Accumulibacter community from EBPR Bioreactor in Madison, WI, USA - Reactor 2_5/13/2013_ DNA (SPAdes)... | ecosystem: Engineered > Bioreactor > EBPR >... | reverse complement strand
TTGCAATATGCCCTTTCTTACCACAATAGAAACAATCAGCAAGTTCATATGCTTATTTTGTACAGTCTCTATGGTTATGGTCTGAAGATCCACATTTATAACAGAATCCTCCACCCTTGTTTGTTGGGCAATCTCCGAGAAGATGTTATCTAGATCCACATTTGAGACATCTTTTAGTATATCTCTTTTCTTTTTTAACTTCTAAAATAACTTTTTTCTTCTTTTAAATTTTCTTTTGAACTCTTTTTTCTTTTTCTTTTTGTTATTTCTAAAGTTTTTCATCTGGATCAACGATGTTATTCTATGGATCCTCAAGTGCCTTTTTGAGTTGGGCCATTTCATGATATAGTCTTTTTCTTTTGGTTTTGTTTTGTTTGACTTCTTCAGTTAGAACGAGCTATGAAATTTTTTGGATTTTTTATTGGATTTCCTCGATGTGGAGATGAATTTTCTTTTTCACCATTTTTTAATGACTTAAAGTATTGGGTTGAACAAAGTTTTTCAATTTTGTCAACTTCAGTATGACCTAACTCATGAACAAGAATCGGCCAGTTTAATGGATTTGAATATTCAATTTTTGGTAAAATAACAGTTGGATTTTCACCGGATAATATTTCTAATGAATTCGAATAAAATGAATCAATAATTTTCTTAAATTGCTTATTGAGATTCGTTTCTATAAATGTATATTCATCAGTAAGGATTATACTGATTTTGTTTTTTTTATTCGGGTTAAAGTTGTCATTAAATATTTGCTCAATAAAAGTATATGTTTCAGGTTTTAGCCAATCAGAACTTAAATAGTGCAATTCCTTATGTAATTCCTTTATGGCAGTGTAACAACAAGAAAGACTTCGTTGGATAGCAAATATTTCATCTTTTGTGCTTTTTTTATTAATTATATTTATTCTACATATTAATTCATCTAAACTACTAATAATTTTGTTTATTGATTCCTCATAAACCATAATTACGGTAGAATTACTATTGTTGTTTGTTTTTGACGAATTAAATAATATATAATTTCTTAACCGAAGAATTTTTTCAGCAATATCTAAGGTAATATATTGAAATGTAATTTTATCCATTGAAGGGTTTGTAAGTTTTGTTCCAAATTGGCAAGGATATTTTTATCAGAAATGATTGTAACTCATTAATTTTTTTAACATCATACTTTTTTAGTGACTCTATACTTAATAGAATTTTATCAATCTCATCTTTGGAAATATTTGAAATTATCAGGCTATCCTGTATCAATTCCAATACCTCCGAATCAATATATATTCTTTTTTTATTACTTTCATTATTTACTTTATTATTTCCAAATGTTTTTATAATTTCAAAAATATTTTTTGTTCGGGCAAGTAATTCTTCTGAAAATACTTTCCTTTTTTTTAAATCCATCAAATCAAGCACTGTTAGATCAATTGCACTAATTAAATTTTGCAATGTTAATTTTTGTTCAATCATAATATTACCTTCGATATTAGTTTTTTAATTGAGATGTATTCAGCATTTTGACCTTTATATATAAACCGAAGTCGTTGCAATTCACTTAGAATTGGAGAGAGTTCCTCAGGTAAAGTTAATATCTTATTCTCATATAAATCATTAAAACTGGCTTCCCCATTTTTATTAATATAATCCAAAACAATTTTGTGCTTTTCATTTAAATTTGAAATATACTCAATATCACACTGATTATACATCACTTTTAATGTTAAATTATTTTTTATAAAATGTTCTTGGATATCCCCATCTTTCATTTTTGAATATTTGATTTTATTTGAATCAATAAACCCTCCCAAGAGTTCATTTAATTGAAAACTATGGATTTGGAAAATTGCATCAATAACGGTTTCATCATTTACAAAATTATTTTGGATTAAACCAAATGCTTCAACAAAATAATGATCAAATACAATTTCTCTAAAATCAAAGACAATAATTGTTTTTGTTTTTCTTTTTAAAATATTTTCTTGTATATATTTTTCTGCAATAAATTTATCAACCGAAAACCCGTAAATAGATTTCAAGATATCCTTTGAAACACATATTCTTATAGCATTCATGGCATTAACATTTTGGTATATATACAACAATTTGTGTTCCAGGGAACCACTCTGTTGAAATTAATTTCTTATTTATATAATGATATTTTCCAGTTCGAATTGAAAGAAAACCATTATTTTGCTCAGCAAATTCAAGCATTTTTGTAAATCCCCTTCCTCGATTTTCACCATTTTCTGATTTGCTTGATACTCCATCCTCTAACGCTAGTTTAATAACTTCTAATTCATTTAATGAATTATAAATGGTATTTTGTTTCATGCTTTTTTCAATTCCAATTCCATAATCATAAAATACCATCTCAATTCCATTTTCTCGTGCGTGTATTGCACCAAAACCAACTGATTGACAATGATCATAAATGTTTTTAATTATTTCATTTATTGTGATATTGAATTCCATGAACAATTTTTGAATTTCTCCATTATTTTCAAATTTTATTTTAAAGTATTCAATCAAAATTAACGATTTATAAAAATAATTAAATCTATCTCGAAATTTACCAACAGTTGTTTCAAACAACTCCTTTCCCCCTATCGGGATTATCGTTATTGGCATTAAATATTTATTCGAATTTTCAATTGTTGCTGGTTTGTTTAGTTGATACTTCGTAAATTTTTTTTCAAAGTCAAGAAATGATGAGTCATCTAATAAATCTATTTTGTTAACTTTTTTAAGATTACCAATTATAACCATTTGATTAAAGTAGTAAAAATTCATGAGAAATTTTATAAGACTATTGTCAATATTTATTATTTCACTATTTATAGGTAGGTCCGTTATTTCTTTCCTTTTTTCATTTAAATAACCAATTAAACATAAAAGATACAAAACACCTGAAATAGTAATTGTTTTTGTCTTCTCAAAATCGAAAACAACATTGGATATTGATTCTGTGGGTATCTTTGTGCAAAATAGTATTTTATGGTCAATTTTAACTGGTAATTTTAAAATCCCTTGGTTATTCGCAACTATTATCATATTTATTCTTAATTATTATTAATATCTGTCCCCTCACCCCATCAACACATACGGAATCACCGTTTTATCCCATTTCTTTCCAAAGTAACGAACGGACTGATCTTTCACTGTTGAAATAAAACTCTCCCATTTATCCTGGTGAATAGTCTCGCAACCCAGGCTTGAGGTTGTGGTATATCCGCCTTTGTGGATATTAATTCCGAAGTAACCGGATTCTTCATAGTCCGGCTCACAGTCACGGATGACCGTCACTACTCCCAGCCGTTGAACCAAAGCCAGGTATTTGTTTTTATGCAATCCGAGACAGTGGGCGTTATACGATCCTGGTTTTAGCCGGGCTATTCCTTTTTCAATTCCTGATCCCTTACCCATCCTGAAGTGAGACGGATCTGTGTTGGCATTAAAAGCAGCCGTCACCTGTGGGGAATCAATACAAAGAGCATCATCATAAATGCCACGGTCGTTGGAAGCAGGATTTCCCATCGTTTTGAGATAATAGCCACGGATTCCCACCACAATCACCGGATACAAGGTTCTGCCCAAATGAAAAGGACTCAGCTTCTCATGCAGTTCAGATGAGGAAAGTCGGGGTTTGTTGGAAGGTAGAATCCGTTTGGTCATATCTTTTTAAGGGATATTTTGGATGAAAAGGATAAATTACTATAAAAAATAAACGATTTTTTAAGTTTATTGGCAAGTTTGCACTATCTGAAGAAAATAACAATACATGTTTTCATGTATTTTTTTTTGGAAGAAGCACGTTTTGCGATTTTAATTGGAAGGTAGGGGTTGATTTTAGGAAAGGTTTCATCATTTTGGGGAAATGAAAAGTTGTGCAAAAGAAAATTGCCTATCACGAGAACATTTGTCCCGTTTTCCTGACTTCTTTTGTCTTCGACGACCCCCTTTTGACAGGGCAAACCCTTTCCGCCGCTTTCCATCTTTGGTTTATGACTGCGTTTCATATCGGAACCCGGCGAACTCATCAGGCTTCGCCTGACTCAAACACGCCGGCTTCTTACCGATATTTCACTTGCCATTGGCGCCGATGGAAAAAATGGCGGTGAAAGGCGGAATCTCTTATAAACCACAGCCGTTTATTTTTGTCTTTCTGCCAGAATCAGGGCAAGTGCGGTTGCGGAGGTTCGTGCGTTCCGGAAAGTGACCGAAAATCAAGAACTCTAATAAACCATGACTGAACTTTAACCGGTCAGGTTCCGTGGCAGGCGGGACTTTTGAAACCGCAGGTTTCAAAGGCAAGGAACCTTTGTGTTCTGAGTCTGGCGAAGGTTTTGCCCACTTTTCCCGGAAAAGTGGGTCGTCGAAGACAAAAGGGAATTGTGCAATTCCGCCCGGAAGAAGTCCAAACCATTTTTTGGTTTTGTGGCCGGGCGGGTATTTATTCATAATCCTTTACCCCGGGTTGGCACCCGGGGCTACCAACATTTCACCCCGCTGGGGTGAAAAATTGCATTTCTGCCAGAATCCGGGGCGTTTGTATCCGCAAACTCAGCGGAAAGTGCGGTGGGAGTCATGAAATGTGCGAAGCAAATCCGTGCGCCTTTCCGTCGTTGGCCGGATCTACGACAAGAATGGAATCAAAATTAAATAAAAATTCAGATGAGAAAATCCATCCGATTCCGTTTTTGTGGGATTAGCAGTGGGAGAAGGATCCAGCATTCAGAGTTTGCACCGGTTCCTGAGCGGTGTCGAAGGGTTGGGTAATTTTGACCTTTCAAAAGTACCTCTCCGAAGGAAAAGAAAATTTTGCAATGTCGCCCGGAATAAGGGCATTCAATTTATAGAATTGGTGGCCGGGCGGTTTTCATTCAACTACGTTTACCCCGGGTTGACACCCCGGGGCTATTCACATATCACCCATTCTGGGTGAGAAATAATTGTATTAAATGCATGAATCTTGGCAAGTTCGGTTTTGCTTTGTCGGTCTGACAAAGCCTCCAAAACGACCTTGACTTTAAATTCTGAACTGTATTTCCGACGTTTATTGACCATGAGTTTTCTCCTGTATTTACAAAGTTAACTCCTGGTCCATTTTTTTGGGTACATTATCGTTTTACCAATAATTCAGGTAAGCATACCACCCAAAAAAGAAAGGTCCATTCATGAAGGACAATCTTATGTTTATGCTGTCGATCGGGATCACATTGATTCTGGTTACCGGCTTTTGCTTTGCCTCAGCAGATTTCCAGAAAGGAAGCCCGCCCGGTATTGTGCAGTTAGCTCCGGCTGAATTGTTTGCACCGGAATTTACCTCTGCAATTAAAACTAGTTTCATTTACTATTTAATTGGTGCTTGTTAGCCCTCCCCTTTTCTAAAACAAACCCATTTATACAAAACCGAATTCTTTGAATTAAAGAATCAACCTACACTACTTTACTCACGAATTGGTTTCTTCTTTTACTTGATTTTTCCTTCAAAATTCAGCCTTTAATAAAATCAACCCCATCTTAAAGGCCAATAGTTGAATTCTCTTTTCCACCTACCTGAAGTGAAATAACTACAGTAACACTTTCTGAAATTGTATCCGTTTGGAAGCAAACTGACCCTTTTAATATTTCATTTACTGCATAGTGTGCAAAGACAAGCGGGATCCCAGAACCAGCTACCAATTTGGATTTTTTTTGATTTATCTGGCCGTTTTCGTTAAAAAGGCTATTGGAATACGTCACCGGATTAATTTCCTTCCAGCTCACATATATCTGATTCATTTTACCTGAAATCTGAACTAAACTGTCATCCATTTTAACCTGATTTGCAAAAACAACAAGTCCGGTTAAAGCCAAATCAAGAATACCAGGGTGAACCAAAACCGGAGCGGAAGTTTCGAACGGTTCAATAATGCACGATTGAAGCAATCCAGGAACCCGCTGTTCCAAATAGACCGGGTAATGTGTTAAAATCTCCGGGATGGAAACCAAGATTGGGGTTTCTGTTTCAGTGTCAGATCTCACCATCAATTGAACCATATCCAAAAGCAAAGCCATGTTTTTTACTGACTGAAGAATTGAATCATCAAGAAATGAGTCATCTGCACTTCCGGTATTTTCATTTTCCATTTTTCTGATCTGAATTCCGGTTTGAATTTCAGCCAGGGGATTTCGGAGATCATGAAGTAAAAGTCTTACCCATTTTTTGTCGTCAGAATTCATTTTTATTCCGTTTATTTCAATTGGTAAAGGTAAGGAGTCAAAAAGATAATAGAAATTTGACGCAGATTTGGATTCTGCATTGTTATTAAACTATACATCGCATTTCTCCTTTTTTTTACACATGCAAGTTCCGGAAGGTGGTTATTCCATTCAATCGGGTATTAAATGCATTTGTGCACAGGAAATCATGTAGAAAAGTTTTGAGCAGGGGGTATTAAGGTGGACGTGGAGGTTACTCAGAATCGGGAATTACGTTTTTTCAAAAAAGAGTAAATCTGTAAGATGGGAATTCCAAGGAAGAAGCGGTAAATTCTGAATAAATATGTATTTACAAAATATGAAAGGTTAAATTTCATCCGAATGGAAGTAAACCCGGGCAATTCAGTTACAATAGTTTCCCTACTCTTCCAGCCATACTTTAAAATCTGCCACCTTTTCCCTGCTGACGATGGATTCGCCTTCAAATCCGGGTGTAAGATGAAGTTTTTGCCTGCTGTTGAAGAAGGGTTCAATCGATCGGATCGCCTGATGATGGATGATTAGTTGCCGGTTGATCCTGAAAAACAGTTTCGGGTTTAGAAGAGATTCAAGCTGATCAAGAGTGTAATCTGTGAGAAATCGTTTTCCATCAGTTGTAACTAAAAAAATCACCTGTTTGTGAACCATTGCTCCTGCTAATTGATCAGCAAGCAAGGAAACTGAAACCTTTCCCTGTTTTACAAGAAAACGGGATTTATATTGTCCTGATTCTGACTGGTTTCTTATCTGCATAGCCTGAATTTTTTCCCTTTGCCGGTTCAAAAATCCCGATTCCAGTATACTGAATTTTCTAAAAGTCCGTTCAAGCGATTGTTTATCAACCGGTTTTAGGAGATAATCAATGCTGTTGACATGGAAGGCTTCAAGGGCATATTCATCGAACGCGGTAATAAAAATGACGGGTGAACTCACTTCCACTTGTGGGAATATATCGAAAGAAAGTCCGTCTGCAAGCTGTATATCCATAAAGATCAGATCGGGTGGCTGGTTTTTTCTGAGCCAGGAAACCGATTCGTCAACACTGTCAAAAATGCCGCAGAAACGGGTTTCCGGGTCAATAGTTTGTATCAGCCTCATCAGCCGGTTGGCACTTGCAGGTTCGTCTTCAATTATGAGGATTGTCATTATTTTAAGGTTCTAATAGTGGAACGGAAACAATAAATTCACTGTCAGTTTCTGAAATTTGAACTTCTTCGGAAGTGTAAAACCGGTAACGTTCTCTGATGTTGGCAAGTCCGATTCCGGTTGATTTACCGAAAGTTGATTTTTTCTGAAGTGTGTTTGATACAATCAGCCGTTTTCCGGAAACCCTGATGGTGATTTCAAGGGGTTTTTTGGATGACGTGCTGTTGTGTTTGGTTGCATTTTCTATGAGAAGCTGTAATGTAAGTACCGGTAACATCAGACTTTCAGAACCTGCTTCCTCTTCGAACCGGAAAATTAATCCGTCACCATGCCGGTGTTCAAGAAGAAACCGGTAAGCCTGAACAAAATCAAGTTCAGCCGAAAGGGTGGTCAGATCTTTATTTCCGCTTAATAATAAATACCGGTAAACGTTTGATAATTCCTGAACAAACCGGGATGCTTTATCCGGGGTTTCTTCTATCAGTCCAAGAAGTGTGCTGAATGAATTAAATAAAAAATGCGGACTGATTTGCGCCTTCAAGGCCTGAAGCTGGGTCTGAACCTGTTCTTTCTGGAGTGCGAGCAATTCTGTTTGTTTCAGATCAAGTTCGAGGGTGACGCGTTCAACAATTTTGTGCGTCTGGTGATATCGTGAAAATTCCTGCCATCCATAAACAATTACCAAAAGCAAAACGCCAAATCCATATTGGCTGAATTCATATCCAGGACTGGTTAGTGAGCCAATACTGTCAAATACAGCAAGCAAATAAATAAAAATAAAGCCTGATAAGGTCATCCAATAAAACCTGCCTTTATTTTTAAGGAAAATCAAAGTTGTAATTAAAGCAATTCCTTCAATAAGTATGAAAAAAATGGCACCCATTTCAAGGGTATTCAGCCATTCCAATTGAAACAGTGACACCACCATGACCACTAGCAGGAGAATATGCGCATATTTGAGCCATCTGACAATTTGTTTCCAGCCTGAGCCATATTTCCGTTCAAAAAACAGAAGCAGTAAAAGCGGAATGATGGCAATCAGCAATAATAAACCCGGAGCTAATAATCCGTTTGGAATTTCAAAAGGATGGAAAGGAAGAAAAGATTCATTCGCCTTGATCAGATAGTCAAAACCGGAAAGTAAAACCAACACGGAAAAGGGTAAAAAGGGTGATTTAAAATTGACCGGTTTCCAGAAAAACATCACCAAAATGATTAAACCTGAGGAAAAAAGTATCAATCCGAGAATCAAGGTCATGATCCCGGTTTGAAGCGATTCTGCCTGGGTTTTAAATGCCAGTCCAAGCAGATCGTTTCTGCTCCCGATTTTTGCAGCAGTAACATTTCCCAAGTCAAAAACAGACGAAAATTGTAGTTCAATAAACAATACCCGGTTTCCCGAAGCGGTGTCAACCGGAATGATGTGAAATCCAAAATCGGGCAATTCATCAGAGGATGGCTGTGGGTAGTCGTAAATCAGGGTATTTCCCTGGAATATCCGAAATTTTTCAAGATCAGCCTGCAAGTATAAAACGGGATCATTGTACCTGACAGCAGGTAAAACCAATCGGATAAAAGCTTTTTCCGTCTTTTTGATATCTTCAGGCAGTATAGGAACCTGTTTCCAATTCAGTGTCGGTTTTCCATCCAAAAAAAATACAGGATTGCCAGTTTTATCAACAGGTGGTTTTTTAAGCGTAACAGAAATTGAATCTTGTGGCAAATCCATAGGGTCATTTCCTGCAAATGAACTGTCTGGAATAACTAACCACAAAATGGCAATGAAATAAAATGTTTTGATTCTGAGTTTCCCTTTCAACCAATTACAGTTTCTATCCTGTGATTTCTCAAAGATAAGTTTAGAATTATTTTTTATGTGAATAAATCGGGCTGAATTGTCACTATTTCAGTTTGGATTGTGAATTGGACTCAAAAAAGTGAGCAAACATAGTCATGAATGACCTATTTATCTCTAATTTGAATAAGAATTCCAGGAAAACCATTGTTCTTCCCTTCCCGTTCACTGAATCTTTTTAACGGTTCAGCCTGTAAAACCGACACTTCAGTCGGATTTACCTGCCGGCTGACCCAAAATCCCTGACCTTTGTCATAACGGAAATCACCTGATTTCCTTTTCTTTCCTCAATTAACCGGAGTGATTTGTGAAGCCCATTTTTCTTACCTTCCTTTTACTTTTTTCATTTTCAGCATTTGCTGAATTCCGCCCCGACCGAACTGTCGCAGGCTTTGTTTACGATAAAGAATCAGGTGAAGCCCTGATTGGTGCCAGCGTTTTGGTTTCAGGCACCACCCGCGGAACCAGTACAAACACCTCTGGGTTCTTTTCAATTACAGGTCTTCCCGATGGTGAACTGACCCTGGAAATCAGGTATATCGGCTTTCTTCCTCAACAGAAAAAAATCAGGGCAACCGAATTGAAAGCAGATAAACTCAATATTCAGTTAGAACCTGCAACGGTTTCAATGGCTGAGGTTGTGGTTTCCGCTGACTCCATCCGAACAATAAAAAAACTCTTCGATGAACCGGTTTCCCAACTGGAACTTTCCGGACTTGATATCAAGAAAATCCCCCAGATTATTGAACCCGACTTACTTCGGTCCCTTCAGTCACTCCCCGGAATTGTTTCTGCGTCTGATTTTTCTTCCCAGATTTATGTACGTGGCGGAACACCCGATCAGAATCTTTACATGGTTGATGGAACTGACATTTACAACCCCGAACATGCCTTTGGTTTGTTTTCAACATTTAACACCGATGCTATCAAGTCGGTCGTGATTTCAAAGGGCGGATTTGGTGCCGAATATGGCGGAAGATTGTCTTCTGTAATAGATGTGACCAATCTGGATGGAAACAGGAATTCATTCAAAGGCACCGCCAACATCAGCCTGCTTTCCGCAAAAACCACGCTTCAGTTTCCTATGGGAAAAATTGGAAGTATATCCGGTTCAATTCGCAGAACCTACTTTGACAAAACTGTTGGTCAGGTGAAAAGTCTGAAGGATAAAATACCGGATTATTATTTTATTGACGGAAATGTAAAAACCTTGATCGATATCAACGAAACCAACAAGTTAACAGTAAGTTATTTCGGCGGAAGAGATTATCTCGATTTTAAATTCAATCCGGATGCAGAAGATTCTGATAAACTAAAATATGACTGGGGAAACAATACAGGCTCACTGAAATGGCTGTCTGTACTTTCACCCGAATTATTCGCCAATTTCTGGCTGACTTACAGCCGGTTCGATTCTGAACTGAATCTGAAACAGATCCACATGAAAGAAACCAATGAAATTAATGACCTGACGTTAAAAGGAAATCTGGAATATACTTTGTCGGATGCCAATTCAGTAAAATTTGGCTTCGAAAGTAAATTTCTGGATCCCAAATATCTGAGTGAAAACGACAATGAAGTTATTGATGTACAAGGAAAACGGACTCATCTTTCCGGTTACATCCAAAACCAGTACAAACCAGATGAAACCTGGATGATCGAAACCGGACTTCGTCTAGACCATTTCAGGGCGGATGAATACTTTACTGACCTGTCGCCACGTTTAACGGTAAAATATAATCTGGATGCCGTTCAGAATATCAAATTTGCCGCCGGTGTTTACCGCCAATATCTTCAAAGAATTCCCCGGTTTTTCGTTGGGGATATCTGGGTAACATCCGATAAAAACATCAAACCATCAACATCCAACCATTACGTACTGGGTTACGAACGTGTTCTTGATGAAGCTTTCACCCTTCAGGCAGAACTTTTTTATAAAACCTACACCAACCTGAATTCCTTTAAAAAATTCGTAGTAACTGATATTATTCCTTCAGGAACTGATGCGAAAAACCGTACGCTTTTCAAAAACACGAAAAATTTGTTCTTTACTGGTGATGGCAGCAGTTACGGCGCCGAGATTCTGGTAAAAAAGGACATGGGATTGGCAACCGGATGGTTGGGTTATACCTATTCACATACTGAATATCAGTTTTCTGACATCAACAGGAATAAAACGTTCTCACCCCGTCATGATCGGTCACATACCATAAATGCAACCCTCAATACAGAGCTGGATGAAGCCTGGGCAAAACTCTGGAACTCAACACCTGATGATGATCATGCAAAATGGCTTTTTGGAATGAATTTTATTTATTCGACCGGCCAACCCATAACAACACCCGGGTCTGCCTATTTTTCCTCTGAAATACCGGATGTCGGCTCGGATCCGCTTTCTCAAAATGGAGGAAATTTGGGTTTTTCACTTTATCCGGGTGAAATCAATTCTTACCGACTCCCTGATTACATCAGAATGGATATCAGTTTAACCTGGGAAAAGAAATACACAACCTGGACACTGGCCCCGTACTTTCAGGTCTTCAATATCGGGAACCGAAAAAACGTCTGGTTTATCCAGTATCAGGATGACAGCAATATAGCCGGAAAAATCAAACCGGAAATCAAGAAAATAACCATGTTTCCCTTGTTGCCAACCGTTGGCGTCACTATAAATTTCTGAGGATAATCATGTCTAAGTATTTATTATTATTACTTTTATCATTCACATTTATTTTCTCTGCCTGTGGTGACCCTGATGTCGAACTCGAGTCGTCATCGTATCAGTCAAAAATTGTTATTGAAGGCTATTTGTACCCGGGAACGTCACCTGCCAACATCCGGGTTTCACGAAATTTCAGACTGAATTCACCGCTCGACGCCAGTTCCATTTTACTCCCTGATGCTCAGGTCAAACTAACCCGTTTATCTGACGGACGGCAGGCAAATCTGGTTTTCAATCCGCTTTCCTTAGCCTTCGAATATGCAGGAACCGACTGGATTGTAGGAAATCAGGAGCATTACAGAATTGAGGTTACAGCCACCATCGATGGTAAAACCCTTTCAGCCTCTGGCGAAACCACCACACCATCTGCCGGCTTTGCCCTTGACCTTGAAACAACAGTGAGAGGTTCAATCACCTATAATGAAAAGAACCTGGATGGAACGTATAAAAACTTTAAGCTAGGATACACTCCAAGTCCTGGCGTTGATTTTTATGCAATCGGGATCACTGCTCTTGATGCAAGAGTTGATAATTTCATTTACACTCCGGTTAACCGATACGGCTCTTTTGAAGAAAAAGACTCATCTGATATCAGGGAAACGCTGAATTCACTAAAGTATTCCAGAGAAGGAATTTTAAATTATTCTTCTTCTGGATTGCAGCAATACGATTTGGAGTGGTACCTGTTTAATTTTTATGGAAACTACCGTATTGTAATTTTTGCAACCGATCTTGCGGCGAAAAACTTTTTGCTGACTCATAAAGATGTTCAGGATACTGATGGAAATTTTGTTGAACCGAAAATGAACATAACCGGCGATGGAATTGGTATTTTCGGGTCTGCAATTACTGATACAATGTTCATTGAAATCAAAAAACCGTGAAGGCAAGATTGTTGGACGCCTATAAAAACCGCAACAATTTCATCCTCAACTTAGCCTGCCCCGTCCCGAGAATCGGGATCGGGGATTGGGCTAACGCAGTTCTGGGAAGGTCATCCATTATAAGGAAAATAAAAAGGGTTTTAGAGGTGTCCTAATGGTTTAATGGGAAAGGAACACCCCATCTTAAATTTTGACTCTTTTCAGACTTGATTTCCCTTGTTTTTTCTTCTACCTTTGTAGTCCTTAATTCAAAACTCACTTCACAGTGAAAATGATATGCACCCGTAGCTCAATTGGATAGAGCATCTGACTACGGATCAGAAGGTTTGGGGTTCGACTCCCTACGGGTGTACAACGATTGGAGATAATATGTATACATTAGTTATTGTTTTAACATTGATTCTGGCAGCATTGCTGATCATTACTATCCTTCTTCAAAGTTCAAAGGGAACCGGACTTGCCGGATCCGCTTTCGGAAGTGGTGCATCTGCAGTAATGGGTGTTCGCCGGACAGCAGATTTCTTAAGTAAGTTTACAACCATCCTCGCCATCATCATTGGTGTTCTGTGTATTTCATCGAATTACCTGATTCCACGGGGCGACAACGGTCAGGAATCCTTCATTGAAAAAACTGGAACCACTGCTCCGGCTTCAACTCCTGCACCAGCTCCGGCACCGCCTGTAAAATAATTCTTACACATTTTCTGCACCATTAGCTCAGTTGGTAGAGCAACTGACTCTTAATCAGTGGGTCCACGGTTCGAGTCCGTGATGGTGCACTTCTCTTTTAAAGTCCGGCAACTGCCGGACTTTTTTATTTCCGGAAATACCTACTACCTATGGTTGCTGAGCCTATTGAAGTACCGTCAACTACCTACTCTCCTCCGTATTTCCTATCTTGGCACTTCAATTTCAATCAATTCTGCAAAAAAACTCACATGAAAAGCTTACCCACCATCCTGATTTCTATCCTGATTTCAACTTCCGCTTTTTCCCAAATTAACAAACTGATGCCGGTACCTGTCTCTGTTTCGGTTCAAACGGGAAAATTCAGCATCAACTCTGACTTTTCCGTTTCTGTTTCCGGAAATCCGGATAAGCGGTTAACTCCAGCCATTCATCGGTTTCTGAAACGGTTAAGTAAAAAGACTACTTTAACTTTCGATCCGGATTCGGTTATAAAATCAAACGTCAGCACAACTTTTATACTGTCAGTTGACCGTCCGGGAGTGGTCCGCCTTGGAGAAGATGAAAGTTACTCACTCACAATTTCTCCTTCGTCCATTTCTATTTCAGCACCCACTGATCTCGGTGCCCTGCACGGACTTGAAACTCTATACCAATTAATTGAACGGGATGGATCAGGTTTTTTCTTCCGGTCGGTGCAGATAAAAGACCAACCCCGTTTTCCTTGGCGCGGACTCATGCTCGATGTTTGTCGGCATTTTTTCAAAGTTGAAACAGTTAAACGCCAGATCGACGCCATGGCATTGGTAAAACTCAATGTGCTTCATCTTCATTTAAGTGAGGATCAGGGCTTCAGCATTGAAAGTAAAACTTTCCCAAAACTTCATGAATTGGGCTCAAACGGAAATTACTTCACTCAGGATCAGGTCAGGGATATCATTTCTTATGCAGCTGATCGTGGCATCAGAGTCATGCCTGAATTCGATATTCCAGGACACACCACCTCCTGGATGACAGGCTACCCGGAACTGGCTTCTGTTCCCGGTGTCATCAAACCGGAAAAACGATTTGGCATTTTCGGATCAACAATGAATCCGGCAAAACCTGAAACTTATACCTTTCTTGATCAGTTTTTCGCAGAAATGTGTGCCCTTTTCCCCGATGAGTATATGCACATTGGCGGTGATGAAAATAATGGTGAACAATGGGATGCAAACCCGGAAATTCAAATATTTAAAGCCACAAATAATCTGGCAACAAATCACGATCTTCAGGCGTATTTCAATTTGAAAGTCCTGGATATCCTGACCAAAAACGGAAAGAAAATGATGGGCTGGGATGAAATCTATCAGCCAACCCTTCCTAAAAACATTGTCATTCATTCCTGGCGTGGCCGTGACTACATGGATCAGGCAGCAAAGGCAGGGTTTCAATCAGTGCTGTCTAACGGATTTTACATTGATCTTTTCCATTCTGCTGCTGAAAATTATCAGAACGATCCGATTCCGCCAGGAACAAAACTAACCGATGACGAAAAGAACAGGATTTTAGGTGGTGAAGCAACACAGTGGGCTGAACTTGTTGATGAAGAAACTCTGGATATGCGAATCTGGCCAAGAACAGCCGCCATTGCAGAAAGATTATGGTCTCCTGGTTCTGTGGCAGATGCAGATGAAATGTACCGCAGATTACCTGAAATCTGTCTTCGTCTTGAAGAAATCGGATTGAACCTGATTACCAACCGGGATGTCATGATGAGACGTCTTGCGGGTAGTAACGACATATCAGATCTCAGGGTTTTCCTGAATGCCGTAGAACCTCAGGAAGGATACAAACGCCACAGTATCAAACCTGGATATACAACTTTCTCGCCGTTTTCCCGTGCGGTTGATATTGCACTACCCGATGCTCCTGATGTAATTTTGGTAAACCTGGCTTTAAATGATATGATCAAAACCGGAAACAGGAATCCGACAAAAAAAATAACTGTTATTACAGACAATTGGATAAATTCAGGAAATAATATTAAAAATCTATCCAAAAATAATCCGGTTTTGAATGAAATAATCCCAGTTGCTGTTCAGGTTTCAGAACTTGGGAAAATATTTAAATCTCTTCTTGAAAAATACAAATCAGGGAAAACACTGACTCAAAAAGAATACCAAAAAATTGAAGCTGAAGTCAAACTCCGGTCAAAACCCATTGCTGAACTGGAACCGGCATCAGGAAAAGTAATCTTAATCCTCGCAAAAAATATGAGACGAAAATAAATGAGGTTTTTTAAACCTTTTATCAGGTCAACTTTTTTCCAATAAAACCAAAACATAATCTAACCATCAAAATCAATTAAACCATGAAAAACCTTACCATTCTCTTACTTCCAATTATTTTTATTTCCGGTTGCGCGACAATGAAACTTTCAGATAACACTGAATCACTTTCCGAACCCATGTCAAATTCCAAATTTTTTACTGTTTTTGTTCAATCAAAAAAAGCTGTATCCTTTAATACAATCTCCGAAAGTCTGATCGTTGGAGATTCTATTATTTTCTTTGGAAATAAAGGTTCAAAAAAGGTTTATATCGGTGATATTATATCTATAAGTCAATCCATTTTAGAAATAAAACCAAAAGATGCCGACGAGCTTTCTGATATGAAACAGGAAGGTGGATTACTTATAGGCGGGATTATTGGAGCCGCTGCAGGTGCTGCATTTGCAGGTGAAGATTTTGGTGGAAAAGGAGTTGCTCTAACTTTAACCGGAACGGCTGCAGGTGCAGGACTAGGTTATTGGATAGGTAATAAAATTGTGCTTGATTCAGAAAAACCCGTCGTTTCTAATACTGATCTTTCTGCCAAAAACAAGGACGAAAAGAAACAGATTCTTGCCGAAATGATAAAGAAAAGCAACCAGTAATAACGGTTTGGTAAACTATTTTAAAAATTTTGGTGACATCACCCGTTCTCCTCTGGGAGGACGGGTGATGTCACTTCCCCCTCTTCACCACGTCAGCAAAATATTCCCAGATCATCACCATGGCAAGGGTGTCGAGTTCACAGTACCGCAACAATGCTTCCCTTATTTTTTTCCTTTCATCCCCTGAAATCTCCTCAAACTGCAGTTTTGCCCAGGCGGTCATGGCTGCTCCGCCATCCGATAAAACACTGCCTTCTTCGGTTTCGCTGTTTTCAAGTTCAACCTGCTGTTCAAAAATCGGCGGAAGAAAATGATAAGGTGATTCCACCGTTCCATTCTGATTTTCCCTGATCCAGACTTGTCCGGTGAAATTAAGACTTTCAATTTCCTTGGTACCGTAAATGGGTTTGCTATATTTCTCCCGTAAAAATGACGATTCATACAAAACTGCCGGCAGAACCGCTTTGATTGAATTTGACCCTTTCATAACCGGGGAATAAAATCCGGAAAGAACCCATTGCAGCAAATCCACCATGTTCCGGTTCCCGGCCAGGTACCCTTTACCTTCCTTCTGCTGAGTGATTGACCGGATGAAGGCTATCAATTCATTTTTATCCGGCTCAGTTGAATATTCAAGACTGACAGCAATCTGATTCAGTACCGAATTTTCATGGTTTGCATACCGGAAGATCGTACCATCATCCTGGTCAAGTTCCTTTTTCAATGCCCGGATGAACTCAAAGTTCGGATAATCACCGGGTTTATCGGACAACCACTGTCCTGCATGACGAACGGTTCCATTCGCTTCCAAAATGTGGTGTGAATATTGAAAGGCCACGGTTTCATAAGGATGTTGTCCGGCGAAAAACGGGATGACGACAATACTGGTTTCAAAATCGATAAAATGAAGGGGAAAGTTAAGCGCTGCCATTTCCTGACGGATAAATTCAAGATTCAGCCAGGGCGATTTAAAAGCGGAAGTTCTTTTTTGAACCTGCAGCCATTGGCGGTCGGCAGTTTTCCCGGTTCCCAGATCATCCAACCCTAAATCAGAAAGGAAAAACCGGCCTTCAAGAATCCGGTCTTCTTTTTTCCGGTAATTCCAGAGTTCAAAAACCATCGGTTTCGTTAAATCCTTCTCCTTCAGCAGGGTTTTCCGGGTCCAGCAGAATTCAAATCCATCTTTTTTTCCAGCTTGTTTTTGTTCCTCAGTTGCCCGGTATTCACAGTCACCGCACCGTTTTCCTACCGGTAGGTTGAGCTGAATCCCCTCTTCATAATGGTTGGCAAAAATATCAATGGCGTCAGAAAAAGAGTATGGGACTTCGTTGATTTCAAGGTCAGAGTTTTGGATAAACTGGACTTCTCTTGACACATCAATCGCCCGAAGCAACGGTTCACCAAGTGGAATCTCTGCGTTGATCTCAATTTTTACTTGTCCATTTACTTTCCTGATTTTAAATTTCTGATTCAGCTGGTTGGATGTTGTACGGATTGTTTTATCTGCCAGAATCAGATGCGGGTGAACAATAAATTCAGGATGTGCCTTCCGGATGACCAGATCCTGAAACGCAACATCATATAAATAGGGTGCCCAGGTACTGGTAATGGACTCTTTCTTTTTCGCCCAGAATTCAGTTTCAGCCGACCAGGATTTCGCCTTTACTTCATAAAGAAAAAGCTGATTGCCCCTTTTTATCACCACATCTGCCCGGATGAAAAGATTGCCCGACTGAAATGCCGCTTCATAAAGGGTAACCGAATCCTGCTGGAGCAATTTCTCTGTTTCAGCAACAGACTCTGCATGATTCCGGGTTAGAATCTCTGTTCCGCCCGGCCAGAGTAATTTCGCCAATTCCCCAACCTGAAATCCGCCCTCTGCTAACGCCAGTAAAAACTGATCATCGGTTTTTTCACTGGGAAAATCAGAATCTTGCCTTGCAAAGTAGAGTTTATCTGCACATTCGAGCGCAATTTTAAATCTGGATTTGGTCAGAAAAGGTGATGACATACTTGGACCTTTGGATAGATTTTTCTTGATGGAAAAGTACAACATTTATTTTTTATAATACAACCTGGATATCGGTTGCCAAACCCCGTTAATTTGAAAATAAATCAATAAAGAAATAGGCACACTCGTTTCTCCCAAACAAAAAAGGGCGACCCCTGGCCGCCCTTTTTGTAACTTGTATATTGTAATTTTCTAACCGTACCCCGTACAACGTATAACGTACAGCGTATTACTTGCCATCTACCCGTATTCCGCCACCTGATGTACTGGCTTTGATATCAACACCACCACCGTTAAGCTTTCCGGTCACTTTATCCTTTTTAATTTTTCCCTTTAAATTGGATTCAAGTTCATCAGAAAGTCTCACACCGCCACCAGACGTGCGTAAATCAATTTCTGCACCTGTTGTTTTTGGGATTTTAATTGTGATATCCCCGCCTGATGTTGAGAGATCAAGTCCATCACATTTGGTATCAACATCCACTTTGATATCTCCGCCTGATGTTGAGGCATCGACCGAAGCACCATCTGCACTGACCTCAATATCTCCACCCGATGTGGTCAATGCCAATTTTCCTGCAAGGCGCTTTGCCCGGATATCTCCGCCTGATGTCGATGCATTTACAGTTCCCGAGACCTCTTCAAGTTCAATATCTCCACCGGAAGTTGACACTTCAATAATGCCTGAAATATCCTGAAGATCAAAATCGCCACCTGAAGTTGAAGCAGTTACAATCCCTTTAATTCCATAAATTGAAACATCTCCGCCTGAAGTGGTGCTTTTTATTGTAAAAGCAGCCGGAACAAAAACTTTGAATTCATGTCCGGTGCTATTCCATCCGCCAAAGATATTCCATTTGGATTTTGATTTTTGCTTGACCTCAACGGTTACAACGCCGTTTTCCATTTTATAGGTACGGGTATATTTTTCTTCAAATTCTGCCTGTTTCTTGCTGGATTTATCGGTCAGAAAAAGAGAAACTTCAACTTCATTTTTTGCCCAGGATTCAATTTTGATATCCCCACCTGATGTTGTGAGAATTATTTTTTTAAGATCGGGTCCGGTGAATGTCTTTTTTTCAAGAAGTGTTTGTGAAAAAGTAAAAGCCGGGATTAAAAGAAGGGTGAAAAAAGCAAGAGCAAAACGTTTCATGCTGACCTCTCTGGTTTGAAATTCTTTTACGGTCTTACGTGATAAAGGTGAAGTGGTTTCAATTTGCCTCCCTTTTAAAACTACCCATTTATTGAGTTAGGTCTCAACCATTCACCATTAATCATTTACCATTCACCATTTCCTCTTATCTTCCCTGCTTCCGGTTTGAATTCCATCCCGCATATTTTTAGCTTCGTTCAGGAGATTTTATGCCCAAACAATTTTTTGTCGTTAAACTGACCGCACCTGAAGAATCTTACGATTCAATAAACACTTCGATATCTGATCTGGATGGATTTCTGGGCCTTGAGGAAGGTTTTGATGAACTCAAATTATCTTTCTCTGCAGAACTACAAACACTCGAAGGGTTAACACTCTGGCTTGAAAACCTTAAAACTGAACTTTTATTTGAGGATGATGACTGGCAGATTTCCTGGACGATTTCCAAAGAGGATGAACAGAACTGGAACGCCCAATGGGAAGCAACCATCGAACCGGTTTATATCGGCGACACCTTTTGTATTTACCCAACCTGGCATCCGGCAGAAAAACAAGTCCCGGTGATGATTTGTATCGACCCGAAAATGTCGTTTGGAACCGGCTACCATGAAACCACACGTCTCATGCTTCAGATGATGAAAACGTTGGACATGACCAACAAAACTACCGTAGATTGCGGAACCGGAACTGGTGTTCTGGCGATTGCTGCAAAAAAACTGGGAACCGGGAAAACTCTTGCATTTGACCTGGATACCTGGTCCTTCGAAAATTCAAAAGAAAACATTGTGCTGAATCTCGATGAATCTGATATTGATCTTCGTTTTGGCGGATATGAAGTCATTTCCTCTTCAGAAACTTTTGATATCATCCTGGCAAATGTGAACAAAAACGTCCATCTCACCTACGTTGACTGGTATCAGGAACACTTGAACCCGGGTGGAGTTGTTCTTTTGAGCGGACTTTTAAAATATGACGAAGCGGATATCAAACGGGCATTTACAAAAGCCGGATTTTCTTCCTTTTCCATTACTGCAGAAAACGAGTGGATTGGTGTTGAGGTCAGAAAATGATTCAGGCTTCAGTGGATATTGGTACCAACACCGTGCTCATGACGGTTAAAAACAGCGAAACCGGAGAAATTCTGGGCGATTTTCACAACATGGCCAGAATGGGTGAAAATCTGCATCAAACCGGAATCATCGGCGAACCAGCTTTAGGGCGTCTGATTAAAATATTGTCGGAATATAAAGAAACCGGTAAAACCCTTGGCGTTGAAAAGTTCAGTCTTTTTGCAACCAGTGCCATGCGGGATGCAAAAAACCGCCAGCATGTCATTGATTCAGTTATAGCAATTACAGGTTTTGAAATTGAAGTGATTTCGGGTGATCAGGAAGCTGAACTCACTTTTAATGGCGGACTCGACGGATTGAAAGTTGAAGCAGCACAATTCGGACTGATTGATATTGGTGGTGGAAGTACAGAATACATTCGCGGAAACCGGCAAAC
>Ga0209460_1000904_pt1 | contig 21255 bp, 15 predicted proteins | sample EBPBio132013_DNA_FD_185868 | JGI IMG/M metagenome (GOLD analysis project Ga0209460, IMG submission 185868) | Wastewater treatment Type I Accumulibacter community from EBPR Bioreactor in Madison, WI, USA - Reactor 2_5/13/2013_ DNA (SPAdes)... | ecosystem: Engineered > Bioreactor > EBPR >... | reverse complement strand
TTGCTCGCCCGGGCCTGCCGGTCTGTCGCACGCCTATCCGTTCGATCCGCGTTACGGCCATGACCTGCAGAGCCTCTGCGCCATCGAGCCGCCGCTGCCGCCTGAGGGTTTCGCTGCCTTCTGGCAGCAACGCTATCAGCGCGCCTTGCGCATCGACCCTCAGCCCAGGCTCGCTCCCAGCCAGCACCGGCTGCAGGGTTTCTGTGTTTTTGACCTCGAGTATGCGTCTACCGAAAGCTTCCCGGTCCGTGGTTGGCTGTTGTGGCCCACTTCCCGGGTTGCCCGCCGGGGCTTCGTCCTCGGGCACGGCTACGGCGGCATCGAGTCGCCGCCAAGCGACCTGCCATGTGACGATGCCGTCTATGTGGTTCCGTGTTTTCGGGGCCTCTCGCGCAGTCGCCGCTGGCCGATATCCGACGACCCCAACTACCACGTGCTGCACGATATCCACCTGCGCGATCGCTACATTATCGGTGGCTGTGTCGACGACCTGTGGACCGCAGTCACGGCCTTGCTGCAGGTGGCGCCGCACACGGCCGGCCACGTCGGCTACATGGGCATCAGTCTCGGCGGCGGCGTCGGTGCGCTCGGTCTGGCCTGGGATGCGCGCATCGAGCGTGCGCATCTGAACGTGCCGACTTTCGGCAATCAGGCTCTCCGCCTGGTCCTGCCCACCGTCGGCAGCGGTGTGGCGGTGCAGGCTTTCGCGCAACAGCACCCGCAGGTCGTGGAGACCCTGGCGTTCTACGACGCCGCCGTGGCAGCTCGCTTCATCCAGCAGCCGATGCACGTCGCCGCGGCCCTGTTCGACCCGGCAGTCGCGCCGCCCGGCCAGTTCTCCATCTTCAACGCCATCGGTGGGCGCAAGGACTTGTTCGTCCTCACTGCCGGGCACTTCGATTTCCCGCAACGAGTGCAGGAGGAACGGCGGCTTCAGGCGGCTCTGAAGGTCTTTTTCTCGCCCCTGTGAGCGAGCGGGGACGCTGCCGGAGGCCGGCGCGCGATCGCGGCCCTGGCGGCGATCGTGTCGCCGTCACGCTGCCGCAACATTGCTGGCGTAGTCTGCGGCGGAGAGCGCGCCAGTGCGGCTCGCGACGCTCCAGCCACTCCACGGACGGGAATCAGCCAATGAAGCAAACCCAGCAACTCCAGGACAGCCCATGCCACAGTGACGGCGCCGAGGCCGCTGCCGGTCTGGACCACCCGCAGGCAGAACGTCTGATCCCGAGGATCAGTGAGTTGCGTGCGCGCGCCATAGCGCTCGAACAGAGCCACGTCGACCATCTTCAGGGTATCGAGCCCAGCTATCAGGCCAGCGCCCGCAACCTGTTGCACTATCTCGCCCTGCGGCAGATCGATCTGCGACCGCTGCAGGAAGAACTGACCGCTCTCGGCCTCACCTCGCTGGGCGGCTGCGAGGCGCAGACACTCAGCTCGCTGGATGCCGTTCTGGCGGCCCTGCATGGCCTTGCCGGCCGGTCGCGGCCGCGGCAGTCTCCGCCCTCGCCGTTGAGCATCGACGACGGCACGATCGTCCTCGATCACCACAGCCAGCTTCTTCTCGGCTCGCCGGCGGGCAAGCGTTCGGTGCGGATCATGGTGACAATGCCCAGTGAAGCCGCCGTCGACTACGCGCTGGTGCGCAACCTGCTGGCGGCCGGCATGGACGTGGTGCGCATCAACTGCGCGCACGACGACGAGACGGCCTGGCTGGGCATGATCAACAACCTGCACCGTGCCGAGAGGGAACTCGGTCGCTCGGCCAAGATCTATGCCGACCTGGCGGGTCCGAAGCTGCGTACCGGCATGATCGAGTCGCTCGGGCGTGTCCTCAAGTACCGGCCGCGCCGCGACCTGCGCGGTTCGGTAAGCGAGCCGGCGCAGGTCTGGCTGACGCCCGCCGAAGCGCCGGAGCCGCCACCTCCGGGTGTGCGTTTCACTGTGCCGATCGAAGGCCGCCTGATCGAGTCCGCGCTTGCCGGTGACGTCATCGCCTTCGACGATTGCCGGGGAAAGTATCGCGAACTCGTCGTGAGCGAGGTGCGCAATGCCTCGTGCCTGGCGCTGTCGAGCCAGACGGCCTACGTGGAAGAGGGCGGACTGGCACGCCTGCTGCGCGCCGGCGAGGTGATTGGCGAAGGCGACTTCGGTCCCTTGCCCGAGGTCGTCTCGCCGATCGAGTTGGCGGTGGGCGACAGGCTGATCCTGACACGCGACGGCATCCCGGGGCGGTCGGCCGTGCGCGACGCCGAGGGTCGGATCATCGAGCCGGCGCGCATTTCGTGCTCCCTGGACGCCGCTTTCGATGCCGCAAAGCCCGGGGAGGTCATCTTTTTCGACGATGGCAAGATCGGCAGCCGCGTCGTGGCCAACGACGGTCATGAAATCGTCGTGCAGATCGGCGACACCGGCCCGACAACCGCCAGGCTGCGGTCGGAAAAAGGGATCAATCTGCCGGACACCGAACTCGCTATCGCCGCCCTGACGGACAAGGATGTCCATGACCTGGCGTTTCTGGTAAAGCACGTGGACATGGTCGGACTATCCTTCGTGCGCACGCCCGAGGACGTGCTGCTCCTGCAACGGCATCTCGAGAGGCTGGGCGGCGGCGACATCGGTGTCGTGCTCAAGGTCGAGAACCGGGAGGCTTTCGAAAACCTGCCGCGCCTGCTGTTGACCGCCATGTACTCGCCGCCGGTCGGCGTGATGGTGGCGCGCGGCGACCTGGCCGTCGAAGTGGGCTTCGAGCGTCTGGCCGAGGTGCAGGAAGAGATTCTCTGGCTGTGTGAAGCTGCCCACGTGCCGGTGATCTGGGCCACCCAGGTGCTGGAGGGGCTGGCGAAGACCGGCGCGCCGACGCGTGCGGAAGTCTCTGACGCCGTCATGAGCGGCCGTGCCGAGGCGGTGATGCTCAACAAGGGGCCCTACATCGTCGAGGCGGTGCGCTTCCTCAACGGCGTACTCGAGCGCATGCACGCCCATCAGCACAAGCGGCGCAACATGTTGCGCAGGTTGTCGATCTCGGAACAGGTCTAGTTGCTGCCGCGACCAGGCCTGACGCCGTGCCGCTGGCAGGGCGTCAGGCCTGGGCGATCGGCCCCGTGCGACCGCTGCCGGTCGGTTGCCGGCAGTGTCCATCGGGGGCGGTGCCGGGGATGGCGGCGGCCGCCGCGGGCAGCGCCGCGCCGAGGCGTGGCGCCTGGCAAAACCCGGTACACTGCACTGCTGCACGCATTCGTCCAGGAGCCTCGCCATGACTGCCAGCCCCGCGGCACTGCCGCCAAACCGTGATCTCGAAGTCGTTTCGCTGATCGGCTGCGCGCATGGTGTCTCGCATTTCTTCCACCTTCTCCTGCCAGCGCTCTTTCCGTGGCTGATGAAGGACTTCGCACTCAGTTTCACCGGCATCGGGGCGACGATGACGGTGTTTTTCGTTGTCTCGGCGATCGGTCAGGCGCTTGCCGGCTTCCTCGTCGATCGCTACGGCGCGGCGAGGGTTCTCGGCAGTGGCATCGGCTGTTTTCTGGTCGCGTCGCTGCTGCTTTCGGTCGCTGATGGCTATGTCGGGCTGGCCGTCGTCGCGGCGTTGGCCGGGCTGGGCAACAGTGTTTTCCACCCGGCCGATTTCACGGTGCTCAATCGCCACGTATCGCCACCCAGGCTGAGCTATGCGTTCTCGATTCATGGCCTCTCCGGCAACCTCGGCTGGGCGCTGGCGCCGGTGTTCATGACCGGTATTGCCGCGACCGCCGGCTGGCGGGTCGCGGCGCTGGCCGCCGCCGGGCTGGCGGCCCTCGCACTGGTTCTCCTGTTCTGGCGTCGGCGCACGCTGGCCGATCCGCCGAACAGCCTGCAGGCCCTTGATGTCGCGACGCCGGCGCCGCTTCTGGCGTTCCTGCGTTCGCCGGCGGTATGGCTGTGTTTCGCCTTTTTCTTTCTGATCACCACGGCGTTCGGCGCGATCCAGAACTTTGCGACGCCGATCCTGCAGAATCTCTACGGTTTGTCACTGGCGGCCGGCGCAGCAGCGCTCTCCGCCTATCTGGCCGGTGGGGCGGGCGGCATCCTTACCGGTGGCTTCCTGGCGCGGAAGGGCGACCAGGAGCGGCTGATCGCCGCCGCGCTCGGCACCGGCGCGCTGCTGGCAGTCGCCCTGGCGACGTTGCCGTTACCAGCCTGGAGCGTGCTGCCGGTGATGGCCTGTATCGGCTTCTGCACCGGCATCGCCGGGCCCTCGCGGGACCTGCTGGTGCGTCGGGCGGCAACCTCGCGTTTTGGCCAGGCCGCCTACGGGCGCGTCTATGGTTTCGTTTACTCGGGTCTCGACCTCGGCCTGGCGCTGGCGCCACTGGTCTTCGGCGGACTGATGGACCGCGGGCGTTTCGCTGCGGTACTGATGGGCGTCGCGGCTTTGCAGGGCATGGCCATCGTGACCGCGTTTCGGGTTGGCGGCGTGACGCGCCAGGCCGCGGGCTGACGGCACGCCTGGCCCACCGGGCTGCCGTTGAGGGCAAATCAAGGGGCCAGTTGAGATGGGTCAACCGTGCGGGATGGCCACCGGGGGACAATGCGGACTTGCTGGCTGGACGCGATCGTCAGGCCGGCCAATGCGACTGTCGGTGAGCGTTCCGCCGCGGCCAGGATGCACAATGCCGCTTGCCGTCAGTCGCCCCCACGACATTGCTGAACCCGAAGAAGAGGTCCCCTCATGACGTTGACGCTCGAACTGCTGCTGATTCTCGTCTGTCTGTTCTACGGCGCGCGCAAGGGCGGGGTGGCGCTCGGCCTGCTGGGTGGTATCGGTGTCGTCGTCCTCGTTTTCGCGTTTCACATACCGCCGGGCAAGCCGCCGGTCGACGTGATGCTGACCATCGTCGCGGTCGTCGCCGCCTCGGCGACCTTGCAGGCCTCGGGCGGCCTGGAGGTACTGCTGCTGCTGGCCGAGAAGGTGCTGCGGCGAAATCCGAAGTACGTGTCGATCCTGGCACCCTTCGTCACCACCTTCCTGACCATGCTCTGTGGTACCGGGCACGTCGTTTATACGATGCTGCCGATCATCTACGACATCGCCATCAAGAACGGTATCCGGCCGGAGCGGCCGATGGCGGGCTCCTCGATCGGCGCCCAGATGGGCATCATCGCCAGTCCGGTGTCGGTGGCCGTCGTCTCGCTGGCGGCGTTTCTCGCCAAGGCGCCGGCGGGCGCGCCGGTGATCGATTTCGTGACGCTGCTGTCGATCACCATCCCGTCGACGCTGGCCGGTGTGCTGATGATCGGCATCTTCAGCTGGTTCCGCGGCAAGGACCTCGACCAGGACGAGGACTTCCAGAAGCTGATCGCCGATCCGGAGAACCGCAAATTCGTGTACGGCGAGACGGCGACCTTGCTCGGCAAGACGCTGGATCGGGGCCAGTGGGTGGCAATGTGGATCTTCGTCGGCGCGATCGCCACCGTCGCGACTCTGGGTGCGTTCGAGGCCCTGCGGCCGAGTTTCGCCGGCAAGCCCCTGTCGATGGTGTTGACGATCCAGATGTTCATGATGATGGCCGGCGCATTCATCATCATCTTCACCAAGACCAATCCCGCGACGATCGGCAAGACCGAGGTATTCCGGGCGGGAATGATTGCCGTGGTTGCCGTGTTCGGTGTCGCCTGGATGGCCGATTCGGTCTTCGAGGCCAACCTCCCGATCATCAAGGACGCCCTGGCCGACCTCGTCAAGACGCAACCCTGGACTTATGCGGTGGCACTGCTGATCGTTTCGAAGTTCGTCAACTCGCAGGCGGCCGCGATCAGTGCGATGGTGCCCGTGGCGCTGTCGATCGGCGTCCCGCCGGGTTACGTCGTCGCCTTCGCTGCCGCCTGCTATGGTTATTACATCCTGCCGACCTACCCGAGCGACCTGGCGACCATTCAGTTCGACCGATCAGGGACGACGCACATCGGCAAGTACCTGATCAACCACAGCTTCATACTTCCCGGGCTGATCGGCGTCAGCACCTCCTGCGTCATCGGCTACATCCTGGCGACCGCGCGCGGGCTGGTGTAAGCAGGCGACCGCCGGCAGGGGAAGCCCTGCCCACGGCAATGGACGGCAGGCCGCGCACGCTGGGGAGAGCGTGCCGTGTCACTGGCCGAGGTGAGTTGTGGTGGCTCAGGCGATCCCGGCGGTTTCCAGCGGCGCTTGCCAGCATTTCGCGAGGCGATTGAATCCGGGGACGGTCGGATGCAACTCATTGGCCCAATCCGCAGGAGACAGGGTCTTGCGCCCGTCCACCAGATGGACGCTCGGCGCCTGAGCCTGGACCTCCTCCAGTGCCACGCGGAAGCGATCGATCAGGACATTGACCAGATCCTGGTGGAGGGTTCGCTTCACCTTGCATTGGTCCATCGGAAACTGCAGCCATTGCCCGAGCCCGAGGAAACCTTCGCCATTCGGGCAGGCGTAGTCGTACCCGTGTATGAACACAGGCGTGCCCGGGATCTTCTTCTCGACGAGAGCGACGACGCTCAGCAGCGAGTCGCGAACCCGCCGGAAAAGCTGCTCGGGCTGTCCGGCACGCAAACAGGCGGCGGCGGAGGTGGCGGCGCTACAGTTTGCGAGCAGCAATTGCGGCAGGTCGTCACTGCCCGCGAGATCGTTGCCGCCCCCGGAAAGAAAAACCGCCTTCAGGGTCCGGCCATAGCCCTTGTCGCGGTCGAGGTCCTTCTCGATCTGCGCCCGAATGGGGCCCGACTGATACTCGAGCGCCTCCGCGCCGTTGTGTCCGCGCACGAGGATGACATGAGTGTGGCGCCGGTTGACGATGTTGTGCAGCGGAGAAGCCAGATTGTTCTCCGGGTACCAGAACCACGAATCGCCGATCGCGAGGATGGTCGGGAATACGCCTTCCCGCTTCAGGATCGATTCATTCCAGACAGGGCCGTTGATCATGTTGTGTCCTCCGGTTGATTGCGTAAGGTCGGGCAGGGCGGAGCGCGCTGCAGGCGTATGTTCCCACCTTGCCAGCATGTTCGGCAATGCCTGATGTCGATCCGGCCGTCCTGCTCGTCATCCCGGCCGGCGCGCCGAGAGCGGTTTGTTCAAACCAGGACCCCGGTTCGTATTTCGTGTGCGGTCGCTTCAGGCGCTTGCCATGCATGTCGGCAAGTGCGCCCCACAGGTCTCCGAAGATGTCATACTCGACGCCGCCTTCGCGCCCCTGAACCCGTAGACCGAACCACAAGGAGCCACCATGCCAGCCCTGAGCACCGAAGCCCTCGAGCAACTTTTCGTGCAGGCGAGAACCCACAACGGTTTCGCCGACGAGCCGATCCCCGAGTCCACCTTGCGCCGCCTCTACGACCTGATGAGGTGGGGGCCGACCTCGATGAACTGCCAGCCGGCGCGCCTGATCTTCGTCAGCTCGCCAGAGGGCAAGGCCAGACTCGCGCCGGCGCTTTCTCCGGGCAACCTCGACAAGACGCTGGCGGCTCCGGTGACCGTTATCGTTGCCACCGACAGTGCCTTCTACGAGCACCTGCCGACGATGTTTCCGTCCTACGACGCCCGGCCGATGTTTGAAGGCAACGCCGAGCTGGCGGCCACCACGGCCTTTCGCAACGGCACCTTGCAGGGCGCCTACCTGATTCTGGCCGCGCGCGCGCTCGGACTCGATTGCGGCCCGATGTCGGGGTTCGACACAGCCACGCTGAATGCGGCGTTCTTCCCGGACGGGCGCTATCAGGCCAACTTTCTCTGCAATCTCGGCATCGGCGACCCTGCCAGACTGCATCCTCGCGGGCCACGGCTCGCCTTCGAGGAAGCCTGCCGGATTGTCTGACGCGCGGGGAATGTCCTGGGGTCGTCTACCGCGATGCTCGCGCTGAAGACCTCAGGCCGGTAGTCGGGTGGGTGGGGCCAGCCGAGTCCTGGACTCGGGGAGAACGGGTTTGCGCTGGCCGACGCCTGCCGCACGTTGCACCGCACCCGCCTGCACAGGTGGCTCGTCGGGTGGTGGTTCTCAGGCGTAGGCTTCGGCCAGCCGTAGGGGGGTTCCGATACGGTCCTTGGCGGACAGGGCAGGCTCGTCATCGAGGGGCCAGCGGATGCCGATGTCGGGGTCGTTCCAGGCGACGCAACGCTCATGTTCGGGTGCATAGTAGGCGGTGGTCTTGTACAGAAAGTCTGCCGCCTGCGACAGCACCAGAAAACCATGGGCAAAGCCTGGCGGAACCCAGAGCATGCGCTGGTTCTCGCCGGAGAGCGTCACCCCTGCCCAGCGGCCAAAATGCGGCGACGACCTGCGCAGATCCACGGCCACGTCGAACACCTCGCCGCTGGTGACCCGGACCAGCTTGCCCTGCGGTTCGTGGAGCTGGTAGTGGAGCCCGCGCAGTACGCCCTGGCGCGACCGCGAATGGTTATCCTGGACGAAGTCCACGTCCAGGCCCAGATCGGCAAAGGTCCTGCGATTCCATGTTTCCATGAAGAAGCCGCGAGCGTCGCCGAAGACCTTCGGCTCGATGATCCATACATCGGGGAGGTCGGTTGGAATTCGTTTCATGGCAAGGTCACCAGAGGTTGGGGAGGGGGATCCACAGGCATGGAAAACAGCCGACGCCGCTACTCGTCGAGCAGTGCCAGCAGATACTGCCCGTAGAGGTTCTTCTTCATCGGCTGGGCCAGCGCTTCGACTTCGCTCGCCGTGATGTAACCCTGGTGGTAAGCGATTTCCTCCGGGCAGGCGATTTTCAGCCCCTGCCGTTTCTCGATGGTTTCGATGAACAGGCTCGCCTCGAGGAGTGACTCATGGGTTCCCGTATCCAGCCAGGCATGGCCACGGCCCATCATCGAAACAGAAAGATCGCCCCAGTCCAGATACTGTCGGTTGACATCGGTGATCTCGAGTTCGCCGCGTGGCGACGGCCGCAGGTTGCGGGCGACATCCACCACGCGCTGGTCGTAGAAATAGAGCCCGGTTACGGCGTAGTGCGATTTCGGCTCGCTCGGCTTCTCTTCCAGGCTGATGGCGCGTCCCGTACTGTCGAATTCCACCACCCCGTAACGCTCTGGATCCTGGACGCGGTAGGCGAACACGGTGGCTCCCTCCTGCCGCGCATTGGCCCACTGCAGGTCATTGGCGATCTCGTGACCGTAGAAGATGTTGTCGCCCAACACCAGGGCGGAAGGTCGGTTACCGATGAAGTCCGCGCCGATGATGAACGCCTGCGCCAGGCCGTCCGGCGTGGGCTGGACGGCGTAGCGGATGTCGAGTCCCCACCGCCGGCCATCGCCCAGCAATTGCGCGAAGCGTGGCGTGTCCTGAGGCGTCGAAATGATCAGGAAGTCGCGAATCCCCGCCAGCATCAACGTCGTCAGCGGGTAGTAGATCATGGGTTTGTCGTAGATCGGCAGCAATTGCTTGGACACCGCGAGGGTGGCCGGGTACAGGCGTGTTCCCGAACCTCCCGCCAGGATAATGCCACGCCGGTCGGATTGGGCATGGGCGGCCGGTGTCCTGAAGAGATCAGATGTCATTTCGCGCTCCTGAGTAATGGGGGGAGAGAAGCCGGGAGTTCGGGTCAGGAGCCCCCGTTCCTTCCAGGCATTCGCCAGGCCGTCCTGGCACCAGCGGCGGCCGCCAAGCGCATCCGGGGGTCACCCACGTCAACTCCCTCATGCGCAGCCCTTCCGGCGGGAAGACGGACTTCCGAGCTTTCGACCCTTCGACCGTTCGTCCTTTCGTCCTTTCGACCGTCATCGGATCCAGCACAGCCGGCTCGTTCTGCAAGCCCAACAACCGCGCTACGTGGTGCTACGGTCGTGTGGCCGAAATGATGGTGATCTCGGATTTCATATCATGCCAGAAATCCTCGTCTTCGTCCTTCGCGTCCGCGACGGGGAGCGGTACGGCACTGCCGCCGCACCGTGACGCGCGAGGCCCGGCTGCACGTGGCCAGGCGTCTGCTCGAGCCGTCGGCCGATCGCTGTGCCGGCCCGGGCTGAGCCTGCCGGTGGGGTGGAACCCTCTTTGCGAAGCTGACAGCGCGGGACCGTCCCGGGTAGAATGCGGTATTGGCGCGAGGGCAGGGGAGCCATCGGGTGCCGCCGGGATGAGTTCAGAGCGCCCCTGTCGTCCGGCATACTGTTTGGTTGGTGGCAGAGCCCAGGTGGCGAAATTGGTAGACGCAGCAGGTTTAGGTCCTGCCGCCGCAAGGTGTGGGGGTTCGATTCCCTTCCTGGGCACCACAAAGCAGTCCAAGGCATTCCATAGGGACGTATCGCCCTGGAAGAAGAATAGAACCATGCCGAGTAGACCGACGCCAACCGGTCTGCCCTGATAGACCAAACGCTCGAACCCGGCATTGCTCGGGACTCGGCATAGGCGCCACGCCTATGTCACGCACCTCGTCGGGGCGGGCGTCGAGCTCAGCGAGGCGTAGCGAATTCTCGGGCATCACTCGATCCTCACGACGGTTCGCTACACCCATCTGACGGATCGCAGCAGGCATCACGCAATCGACCGCAAGCAACGGCATCAACGCGTTGATGGACCGCTATCGCCTGGCCAAGGGGACGCCGGGACGCCGCGATGATCCGCCTCGGCCCTGTCATCGCCCAGTTCGAGGCGGACTTCCTGACGCTATATCGCCACCGGCTGGGCTTTGACGAGCTTCAAGCCCTTTCGGCTCTGCGCGATTGCCGCAGCTCGGCCAGTCCAATGATCCAAGTCCAGTGCACAGGTTGTGATCAGCACAAGCTCGTTCCGCAGTCCTGGGGCCATCGCCTTTGCCCACACTGCCAGCACCACGAGAGCCAGCAATGGCTGGAGCGTCAGATGCAGCGCCTGGTTCCGGCCGACTACTTTTTGCTGACCTTCACGCTGCCGGCCGAGTGGCGCGGACTCGCCGCGGCGCACGCCGACGTCGTCTTCGATTCCTTGATGCGCTGCGCCTGGGAAACGGTGCTGCGCTTCAGCCAGAACGACCGGCAGTTGCAGGGGACGCCGGGGGCGATCGCTGTCCTGCACACGCACTCGCGTCGGCTCGACTTCCACCCGCATGTCCAGCTCGTCGTCCCCGCGGCGGCGGTCGATGCGGCGACGCGCCGCTGGCGATACAAGCGGCGCGGCAAGAACGGCACCTACCTGTTCAACGAGAAGGCGATGGCCAAGGTCTTTCGGGCGAAGATGCTGGCGGCGATCGAGGCGGCCGGTATCGGCCTGCCGGCGTCCTATCCGCGGCAATGGGTAGCGCATTGCCAATCGGTCGGCAGCGGTGAGAAGGCCCTGATCTATCTCGGTCGTTACCTCTACGGCGGCGTCATCCGGGAACAGGATATCGTCGCCTGCGAGGATGGCCAGGTGAGCTTCCGCTATCGCAACGCCCAAACCGGCAAGTCGGAAAGGCGCACGCTCAGCGGTGTCGATTTCCTCTGGTTGATTCTCCAGCACGTGCTGCCCAAGGGCTTTCGCCGCGCACGCAACTTCGGCTTCCTGCACGCCAACGGCAAGCGCCTGATCGGCTTGCTGCATCTCTTGCTGAAGTTCGATCCCAGCCGCTTCAAGCCAGCGCGCAAGGAGCGGCCAGCGATGCTCTGCCCATGCTGTGGCGCCGTGATGGCGATCGTCAGGACGCGGATTCGACCGACGTCGTCCGGAGTCATCGCCGTCACGCCCGTCGTTGCGGTCGCCATCTGAACATGTAAGCCGAGATCTCAGCGCTGTCCGGCCGTGTTCGGGACTTCAGTTTCCCCAAGCTGAACGACTCGGCCAGCCGGAATTCCGCACCCGGGATGCAAAAACCGCCCCATTCGCGAAACCTTTGCCGCCTGGGCAGCGGCACTTCGGGACTTCCCGCTCCCAGCCCCCCGGCGTTCATGCCTTTGGGGTACATCCAAAAAAGATATTTGCAGAGGGCGCGCCCAGCGCCCCGGCCCGGGCTCGTCCAACAGACCGATAGTTCGTGGCTGCGCACGATCTATCCTTGTTCGTTGGGCCTAGACATTGGCGGCTTCAACTATTTCGCGCACTCGGCGTGCAAGTTCTTCTGGGGCGTAGGTTCCAGACGCCGAGCGTTCGGCAGCTTCAACTAGCGACCGCAGGGCGAGAATTCCACCTACCCGATGCTCGAGACTTGCTCGAAGCCGCTGGTCATGCCCCGGACAAAACAAGCCCCTGCTCGGCACTTCACCACAACCACACTCGCATGACATTGCGCTCTCCCTGTTGATAGGCCCAATCGGGATAGGGAGAAGCCTCACGGCTCCCCCCCTTCCCACAACACCGTGCGGACGGGTCACGTACACGGTGGTTTGGCAGATTGAGTCGGCAAGTCGACTGGCCCAGTGCTGAAGCAGCCCCAGGGTTCGCGACCCGCCAACCGGAGCCTCATCTCTGTCCGCTCCAAGCCCATGTTCATCCGGTCGGATGCAGTCACAGTCTTCATTGGACAACGATCACTCCTCTCTTTCAAGTTCCTCTCGGAACACCGTTCGGGCCTTCGGTTGGCTCTCCGACTCCTCGCCGTCGCCTACCCTACTATGCCCTCTGCTGACTTCTCCACGGTATTCAGCGCCAGTTACCGAACGCCCAGCCTCGGTCTTCTGAGGCACCGGAGAGATCTCCCGGGGTAAGACTCGTTACCTTCGCTGCATAGACGCCGGATTTACAAAATGCACCCCAACCGCAGATGGAGGGCTTCGCGGTCACGTGCCCGCTCGCCCCGGATGCATCACGCCTCATATCCGGTTTTTGTTCATCGCCCCGCAGCTTTGGATTGGGCTTCCTCCGCACCTCGCCTCACGACGACGCACTTGCCCTTCTCCTTGCCTTCGGCTCTGCGTAGTGCGCCTGGACCCACCGCAGGTGCGGCAAAACCTGGCCATAGGACTTCCACCTATGAAGTAACGCGCCATGCCCGGCGCACACGTCAAAGCTCAGGGGCGCTGTGCGGTCTTATCGCACAGCGTCCCGTGGAGCGCAGAGTTGGGCTATTGATTTGCATTTAATCCGACCCTGGCCCCTTTACCCGCCGCTCACTCCTGCCGGCAGCGGCCAAGTCACGCCCACGAGCTTGGCTCGGCGGAGGATCTCGCCGACCGTCGTCGGCGAGCTTTTGACCACTCGAGCGATCTCGCGATGGCTGAGGCCACCCTCGTGAGACAACCGTAAAACGTCAACAATCTTGCGCATGGGTAACCTGGTATTCGCCATGTGGGCCTCGGCAAATTGACCGAGGATGCCACGGTTATCCCGCGCGCTACGTTACGACAAATGACTGTCCAGTTTGCCGTGGAATCGGTGTCCAGTTTGGCGTGGAATCACTGTCCAGTTTGCTGTGGAATCGCTGTCCAGTTTGACGTGGAATACGCAAGTCCGGCCAAAGCGAGCAGGTGGTCGTCTTGCGCGCCCCGAATGCCCGCGATGCCGAAGACTACGAGTGTCCCGCGACGCTGACCACCGTTCGCTTGGTACGGGTGGTGACGCCAAATGGACGGGTTCATGTGGTGATGACCTCGCTCCTCGATCCGATGGCGTTTCCCGCCGCCGTGTTCGCCAACCTGTACCACGGTCGGTGGCGGATCGAGGAGGCATACAAGCGGATCAAGCATCGGCTCCAACTGGAGCATACCTCCGGCCTGTCCTGGCACGCGGCGCGGCAGGACTTCGGCGCCAAAACGGTCTGCGACAACCTCAACGCGCTGGCGGCCTACGTCGCCACCGATGCTCATCTGGACCCGGAATCCTCGTACAAGATCAACCGCACTCTCGCCTTCGACAAGATCAAGCGGCAACTCGGTCGCTGGCTCCTGGCCGCCCAGGCCACCACTCGCCGCCTCAAACCGCTTCTCGCAGAAATCGCCCTGAACCTCCAGAAGTTCGTTCCCGACCGCTCGCGACCTCGCAAGCCTCAGCCGAAACCCCACCTGTCTCACGCCTATAAGTGACGATGCCTATGTGCTAACTTTCGAGGATTGGCTGTATAAGTGGCACAAAAGGAATGGACGAATTGCCGGATTTTGTTCGATGTTCGGGAACGGCTACAGGGCAGTCGTTTGTGTCTCATGGTTTAAGTGTTAAAGCTTTCTTTAATATACGTTCCAATTCAGTTTCATCATTTGGCTGAAAGTTTTCGCTACTACCATCTGGCTTTATCACCAATATATGTCCGCGTGCCAATGCGCGATGCTCTCGAATTTCAACAGGGCTTTTGGTTGCATCTACGATGAGACCTCCATACTGGTACTCTCCCCATAGCCCGAAAGAAAGTCTTGCAACATATCCCACGACTACAGCCCCGACGATAATCACAAGCGGGGCAAACCCAGGATCAGGATAGGTATCGGTCTCTTCCCGTGGAGGAGTAAAGGGTTTTGCTGGGGGAAGATCGAGTTGATCTCGCTTAGCCAGCGCACGCAGCTTAGCTTCATCATGAGACGGTACAATGAATGACACTGATACTTTCTGATTTCTTTCATCATTAATCTGTTCGCTATCTTGTGCGCTTGCGTGAAAGAATTGAAGCAAGCTGAAACTTCCCATACCTGCGATGAATGTCCTGCGCTGTATCTGCCAATTGTTCATGGTTAATCACCTCACTAATCGACTCTTCCAATTGTTTTTGAAGCAAGGATTGCATGGCCCAGCGCCCATCTATAAATCGGACGAGCGGTGGCAAGAGTTGCCCGATGAGGAGCCCACGGGCTTCTGGGTCACCAGGTAACGCAAAAAGGAAATCTATTTTCTGTGGGCTATAAACGCGATCCATCCGCGAAATTATCCGTCCATAATGGATAAGCAGAGCATTGTCTCTCGAATTTCTCGGGCGTATGAAAAGTGTTGGTAGAACGGAGTGAGGCAGAGCGATCGGGCTTCCAACTTCGGCACCAATCTGGAAAACATGTTGTGCTAACTTCCCAAAAAACTCACGCCATGCTTCGTGAATTGAATGTGTTTTAACAGTCTTCAGAATGTCTTCAACAGATTCTACAGACGCAGTATAAACACGTATAGGATTACGTGCCTGGAAGGCGAAGTAGGCCAGTATTGGAAATGCAATAACAGACTTAAAGCTTCCTATTTTCTCATGAAGAATTCTATAAGGCTTAGAGTAGGTCTCACTAAGCATGGCGTGATCAAATTCATCTCCTGTGTAAGGTTCAATCTGTTCGGTAGGCAATTTAATCCGGTCAAACCGCTTGACCAAATCATAATTGACATCCAGGCCCCGCCATTCCAGTATTTTGCGTGGTCCAAGCGTATGCACATCCCAGAATCTAGAAAGCGCTTCAAGTAGATCATTTGCAGAGAACCCACTGGAGGCATCAACTACGTACATGCGTTTAGATAAATCAGTAGGTTGTCCAACAATGCTTTGCGCTTCGTAATCCAGCAATGCATACCATTCGCCTAACGCGACGTTAGATAAGTAATTTGTCGAAATTGTCTGCCAAAAGTGCGTCAATTCATGAAATATAACGCGTAGTGGTGGTATATCGTAGTAACCCGGCCCTTCAAGAAATCCATATTCGAATGGAAAATACTTAGTATTTAGGTCAATAACCATAGCAGGGCGTACAAAGCTTCCGCTCATGAAATTCCCCAGCCACCCGCACTATCAACCTTCATGACGATTCGTAGCGCCACCGCACAAATTTTTCGCTTGCTGGAGTTGCACGGTTTTTGCCACCCCCAACATTTGACAACATGATGAGTGACCGCAAACATCTGGCTTCCTTACTGCTCTCCTTAATTCTCTCTTATGAGATAGCATGCGTGTTCCGCTTTACTCCGTGAGGCCGAACGTCTGAATTCACCGGCCTTGCGCGGCTTTTTGCGCAAGGTCCGGTGGAATGATGGGTTGGGCCTCGGCGGTCCCACTGGCAACAGAGCCCACACTCGACACCCTTCCCTTGCTAGCGCGGCGACGAGGTGCATTGAAATTGGGGTACTGGCCGTAAATAGCTTGGTGAGCGTAGGTGTTGTTATGTGAGTGGTGCCAAAACCAGAAGAAGTCAGCTCCGTAGAGATCGCAAAGTCGCTTTAGTGCGAAAGCAATGCTGTCATTCTTCACGTAGCTCATATTGTCGGAGAACAGTTTGACATAGAACGCGGACCAGAAGGCAACGGCCTGATCAGAGAATATCTTCGTAGTCGGACATGCAATCGAATACATGCCTCGATTCTTGGCAACGACAATTTCAGAGAACAATTCATTGCCAACATCGCAAGCCGACACAAATAAGCGGCGGTTCTTTAGCAGCCCGGAGAATATGGTTGCGAATTCAAGATACGGAACCTTCTCCAATGTGGTGTGAATGTACTCGTAATCACCGTGACACGATAAGTGGAGGAACCGATAGCTTGATTCGCGGTAGAGGTCTGCGAGCATGTACAACTCGTCTTTGGTGCGGAAGTAGTAGTACTTTGGGTCTTTGCCGCAGAGGCGCAGAACATCCGCCAATATCTTTCCCTCGTAGCGATTGTTCGCTTCGTCGTCGAGTGTTAGAGACTCGATGATGAAGACTTCTGCGTAGGTATGTACAAGGGGATTCTTCGCCATCGTGCTATTCAGAAAGAGGCCCAACGTGATGTCGCAGCCCTAATTGACGCAGAGCTTTCCGTCAAGATGCTGTATAGATGCGCTGGTGCGGCAAAAGCACCTGTGAAAACAATGTACAGCTTCGCGGACCCGTCCACTAAAATCTCCAGCAATTGCGTCAAGGCCGATGTCGCCCGGAAGCCCCTCGGTGCCCCTTGAATAACCCCAGGAGCCTCCGCTCCTGGAACTGTAGCACAGTAACTGGGTCCCTCGCGCGAGTGGCGTGCGGCCTCCACCCTGCCTCGCAGGGCGGCGCCGTACATAGGATCGTCGGTGACGTTTCCCGCCGTGGCGCCAACCGCACTGGCCCGCCAGCGCGGCAGGAAGGAAGTACCCACGCGTTGTCAGGCACGGGGCAGGGGCACGCTGTTGGCACGAATCAATCGCTGCTCAGGCTGGCGAGAGCCGACAGATCGCCGCGCCGTAATTCCGCCCGGACCGGGCTCAGGTCGGTGCCGGCCTGGACGACGCGGGTGAAGTCCTTGGCCGAGCGCGGTGGCCCGACGTAGAGGGCACCGACCAGCACTCCCTGGCGCAGGATCAGGCGCCACCAGGCGGCATCGTTGGGAGCCGCGGTGTATTCCTCATCGCCGGGCCGGGCGGAGATTTCGCCGAAGCTGCGCAGGTCGATACCGTCGCACTTGAGCTGGAGGACGATGCGCGGTGCCTGATAGGGCTGCGCCTGGCCGAGCACGGCGCCGGCGGCCGTGGCGGCCTGGGCGGCGCCGACTGTCCAGAGCCCGCCGACGGCACCGCGCAGTTCGGCGACGTCGCCGACGGCGAAGATGTCGGGGTCGCTGGTGCGCATGCAGGAGTCGACCTTGACGCCACGTCCCACTTCCAGGCCGGCCGCCCGTGCCAGTTGGGTGTTGGTGCCGATGCCGAGGCAAGCCACGAAGACGTCAGCGCGGGCGCAGGGTCCATGCGCCAGCCAGGCGGCGCGTAGCGTCTCGCCCTGGCCTTCCCAGCGGCTGATGCTGACGTCGGTGAGGACCTCGATGCCGATGCCTTCCAGGTAGCTGGCCAGTCGGGCAGCCCCGTGCTGGTCGAGCTGGGCGTTCATCAGCCGGTCCGAGCGCTGCAGGAGGGTGACGTGCAGCCCCAGGTGGTGCAGGGCGTCGGCCGCCTCGACACCGAGTACGCCGCCGCCGACGACCAGCGCCCGGCGTGCGCGGCGGAGCTGAACGTAGTTGCGCAGCGCCTGGGCATCCTCTGCCGAGCGCAGGACGAAGGCATTGTCGAACGCCAGGAAATCCGGGTCCGGCGTCGTGCAGTGGGCGCCGGTAGCGAGGATCAGCTTGTCGTAGGGCAGACTTTCGCCGGTGGCGAGCAGCACGCTCTTGCTCTGCCGGTCCACGGAGCGGGCGATCGAGTTGCGCCAGACCTCGACGCGATTCTTGGTGTACCAGTTGTCCGGGATGAGTTGCAGTCCGTCCATGCCGGTGCGCCCGTAGATCAGCCGGCCGATGGCCATGCGGTTGTAGAAGTGGAGCGGTTCGCTGGTGATCATGTCGATCTGCAGCGAGGCGCTGAGACGGCGCAATTGTTCGGCGGCGCTGGTGCCGGCGATGCCGTTGCCGATGATCACGACGCGGGAAACGCCGCAGGCGACGGCATGATCGACTTCCGGCGCGGCTGGCGCCGCCTGGCTTTGTTCCGGCCCCGCAGAGGTCGGGTCGCGGTCGATGACTACCGGGCCGCTGACCCGGCACATGCACGCCAGCCGTGCCTTGCCTTCCAGTCCGAGTCGCCGCAGCGTCGCCAGCTCGTCGTCGCCAGCAGGCGACAGATGCTTGCCGCCTTCGCACACCACCACGGCGTCGGCGCCGCAGAGCCCGGCGCGGCAGCCGTAGTTGATCTTGAGACCGGCGCTTTCGATGGCATCGAGCAGCGTCGCGCCTTTCGGGACCGGGAAGGCGACCTTCGTTTCCCGGTCGGTGACCTCAGCTCCCTGCTTGCCACCGAAGCGGGTAAGCATCTGGGTCTTGCGGCTCGGTTCGGCCGCGCGTTCGGCGGGCTGCGCCGAGGCTTTCCGGAACAGCCCTTCGGCGTGCAGGCTGGCGCCGAGGAGCACCAGTCCACCGACCACGCCGACGCCGCGGCTGGCCGTGGTCAGCCAATCGGGCGTTGCGAAGGACAGGAAGCTGGACAGGGTGCCGAGCACGATCGGGCCGGCAAACCAGTAGAAGACGGCGAGTGCAACGGCCGCGAAAACGGCCGCGACGCGATGCGGCGACAACGGGAAGCAACTGGTGGCGATGGCATAGAGGCCGGCCGAGGCGCAGCAGGCGGCGAGGAGGATGGCGAGATACAGTTCGTAGCCATAGGACTGGTTCGGCCCCTGCAGGAAATAGGCGCCGATCAGCCCGGGCAGCAGGCCGATGAACAGCCGTCGTTGGCTTGCGTAGCGCGGGTCGGAATCGACGAGGTCGGCAAAGATGGCGCCGCGCGGATTGAAGTCGTAGCAGTTCTTCTGGCAGCCGACGCAGGTCGGGCAGTAGCCGTTCGGCACGACGACCAGCGGCGCCTGCCCATAAGTGCGCTGGATCGGGCCGAGCGGGCAGAAGGTGCCGCACCAGCCGCTGCGCCCGGCGAAGACCAGACCGCCGACGAAAGCCAGGATGAGGACGCCGACGATGCCGGCGGCGACCAGACCGCCGGAGTGGTTGAGAAGTGGCGAGCGGGCGGCGACGCAGGCGAGGAAGATGCCGACGGCGACGAGAAAGGCATGGTTCTTCCACGTCGCGGGTAGCGGCTGGTTGCGGCTGCTGCCGGTCATGCGCGGAATCTGGTTGACGAAGGCCATCGGGCAGACCTGACGCCAGAGGCCCGGCGCGATGACCAGCAGCGCCGGCAGCACCGGGATCGCCAGTCCCCACCAGAGCTTGAGCCCGACGGCGGGATCAACCGTGAGCAGCGCGGCGAAGCCGAGGGTGACGAGCAGGGTGAGGACGCGGAGGAGCTGCCATGCCGGCTTGGGCAGGGCGGAGGTGCGCTTGGTGTAGTTGGCGAAGAACAGCTCTGGGCTCATGGCTTGGCTCTGTCGGTGAAGGCTCAACAGGCCGCCTCGAGCTGGCGCAGGCGCCGGCTCGTGTAGGCGGCGAGATCCTGGAGCAGGGAGATCGCCAGTGCGGGCTTCCAGGCAGCCAACTGCGCGAAGGCGGCGCGCCGCAAGGCGAGGACCTGGGTGCTTTCCAGGGCTGTCGCGGCAATCGCGCTGGCTTCGCCATCGAGGAAGGAGGCGATGCCGAAGGCCTCGCCTTCGCGCAGGCGATCCACTTCCCGCTCGCCCTTGCCGGCTTCGCCGGCGGTGATCCGGACGCTGCCGGAGACGATGATCAGCAGGGCATCGTTGCGCTCGCCGACGGCGACGATCCGGCTGCCGGTGGCAAAGCGCAATTCGGCGACGAAACTGTCGAGGCTGTCGAGTTCCTCGTCCGAGAACTCCCGCAGGACCGGCCGCAAGCCGGCCGGGGCGACGCGTTCGGTGACCTGTTCGTTCGGGTCGGTGTAGCTGAAGAACTTCATCGGAGCCTCCCTGCGCCGGCATGCCGGCGCTGATCGTTGAATGGCGAAAAGCGAGTCCTGAACGCAGCGCATCACGATCAGGGGCGAATGGTCCGGCGGCGTCCCGGCTCCCTGTCGTCAAGCACTTGCGCCCGGGCGTGGCAGCGCAAGGGGGAGCGGTTGGCGAGTCGCCGACGTACCGTCCGCATCACTTGCCCTGCGGCTTGTCGGCGCCGGCGGTTTCGCTGGTGAAGGTCTCGACAAAGGAAGCGAGGGCTCGGTGTGGCTGCACCGGCGGGCGGCTGTTCCAGCGCTCGACATAGAGGTCCCAGAGCCGCGCCTTGCGCGAACTCAGCAACTGGCCGATGCGGTTCTCTGCCGCTGCCGCCTTGTCGATGGCCTCGGGGGCCAACTCGCTGGCCAGTACCTGGCTGGCCGCACGGATCGCCGCATCGGTCTGGCGCAGGTGCTGGCCGAGTTCCGCCAGGCTGCTCTGGAACGACTGGTGGCTGTCCAGGTAGGCTCGCCGGGGTGGCCCGAAGAGGACGCGCAGGGCCTCTTCGCTGGTCGGCATGATGGCCAGCGGATTGCTGGCACCCGGCTGGGCAGGTCCGCCGGGTGGCTGGTCGAGGGCGGCGTGGCGCAAGGCGAGCAATTGCCGCACTTCGTCGGTGACCAGGAGGATCAGTTGTCCCAGGCGTTCGCCGAGCGCCGCGGCATCGGCTTCGTCGAGGTCCTCGGCCGATAGCCCCAGTCCTCTGGCGATACCGGCCAGAACGGGGTCGCTGGCCGGCGCGCGGGCGAGCCCTTGCGTGCCCTCAGCGGCAGTGGGTGGGGCGAGGGCGGCGGCAGCGGCGGGCTCGCTGGTGGCCAGGGTGGCGGCCAGGGTGGCGGCCGGATCGGTGGCCGGATCGGTGGCCGGCACGGCTGGCCGCGGCGTCTTGAGCACGCGTGCGAGGCGAGTCACACCGTCGTCGGCGGCGGGATCGGTCGCCGGGCGCCGCTCGGATCCGTGCTCGGCGGCTGCCCGGGAGGCAGGCGGCAGGTCGGCGAGCAGCGCTGCCGGGTCGCCGCCGCGGCGTGCGCCGCCGGGGCGGGGTGGCGACGCCGGGGGACGCGGCGCTGCGGTAGCGGCAGGCACGGGCGCGTTGCTGGCGTCGGCGG
>Ga0209460_1000901_pt1 | contig 21369 bp, 21 predicted proteins | sample EBPBio132013_DNA_FD_185868 | JGI IMG/M metagenome (GOLD analysis project Ga0209460, IMG submission 185868) | Wastewater treatment Type I Accumulibacter community from EBPR Bioreactor in Madison, WI, USA - Reactor 2_5/13/2013_ DNA (SPAdes)... | ecosystem: Engineered > Bioreactor > EBPR >... | reverse complement strand
ATGAATAGAACCCTCGCCATTGTCGGATTCCTGATCCTCGTCGCCGGTGCCGTCATCGCCGCGTGGACCTGGTCTCCCTGGATGTTCTCGCCCAACTACACGATTCGCATCGCCACCGGCCCGATCGACAGCGATGGCCAGAAGTTCATTGCCGCGTTCCGGCGCGAACTTGCCGAGCAGCGCCCGCGCGTCCGTCTGGCTCTGACCGAGACCGCGAACCTCCAGGAAAGCGCCGAAGCGTTACAAGACGGCAAGGTCGATCTGGCCGTCGTCAGGAGCGATCACCCGGCGGCGGCCAGCGGCGGAACCTTGCTGATCGTCAGACGGATCAATCTCGTTTTCATGGCGTCGGCACACTCTTTAGTGACGGCGATGAAGGATCTCGTCGGCAAGAAGATCGGCATTGCGAGTGATGCGGCGACGATCGATCCTCTCCTTGCCACGGTGGTCGAGTCGTATGGCCTGCAAGCGGCCAATCTCGTCACGATCGCCCCGGCAGACGTCGGTGTGGAGCTTCGCAACAGGAGAGTGGCTGCCGTCGTCGTCATGGGACCGGCCGGTCCGGGAGCGATCAGCGACGCCGTCAAGGCGATCGTCAAGGCGACCAGAAAACGACCGAAGTTCATCCCCCTCGACGAAGCGAAGGCGATTGCGACGCACCACCCGGTCTACGAGGAAGTGGAAATCCTGCAGTGAGAACCTCGCGCGACTCTCGACCATTCGGCGCGAGGCAAAAGAGGTCCCGCTGGAGCGCCTGGACGGCATCGAGGAAGAACTCGACACGATAGCCGCATGGCTGCTCTCCCGCTTCGTGGACGGCAAGATTGCGCCGGACCGCATCGGCTCGGTCTCGGCGATCGTCTCGCAGATTCGCCTCGTCATCGAGCGCCGGCGGAAGCTCGCCTGAGATCCGGCGACGCGTCGCCAGCGAAGTTCGCCAGGCGTCAGCCTATTGGTCCGGGATCTCCGGCTCCACGAGCTTGGCGAGCTGCGCGAGCGACTCTTGCCAACCGAGATAGCACATCTCGACCGGGATGACCTCGGGAAGCCCCTCCTGCACGATCTCGAGTTCGGTTCCGCACAACACCGGTTTCAGGGTTACCGTCGTCTGCATTTCACCGCGCAGGTTCGGGTCGTCGAACTTGTCCGTGTAGCGGATTTTCTCGGCGGGCACCAGTTCGCGATACTCGCCGCCAAAGGAGTGAGCGCGGCCGCTCGCGAAGTTGGTGAACGACATCCTGTAGGCGCCGCCAACACTTGCATCCATGTGGTGGACCGTGCAGGTGAAACCGTATGGCGGAAGCCACTTGGCGACCGCGTCAGCGTCCAGAAACGCGCGGTAGACGCGTTCGGGAGGCGCGCGCAGAACCCGGTGAAGTCGAATCGTGCCTGTGCTCATCGTCTGCTCTCCTATCGAATGACATGCGGGCGATCATGCATGGCTGCGCGCGCAAGTGGTGGAACTGACCTCGAACTCCATGAGCCGCAGCGTCCGGATTCGGCGGCGAGCGAAGACAGTCCGCTGCCATGCCGGGCAGGGTGCCCGTCGGCGTTCGCCCCTCATGAGTGCCCTGGCTTGTGACCGGATTCCGTGTTGAAGACCTTGGCCGCCGCCCGGCTGACCGACCAGCGCCCATCGGTCGAGCGGGAGAAGGTGAAGACATCGTACTTCCCGGATCGTTCCGGCGAAGGAAAGGCGGCCACGGATGCCGTAGAGAAGCCCCACTGCTCCGAAACCGGGCGGATCAACTCGAACACGTCGAGGACTTCACGATCCAGCTCGTCTCGTGCCGAAGGTGATAGCGAAGTGACATACTCGAGGGCAAACGAATCCTGCTTCGCGTGTCGCTCCCCATGCTCGATACCCCACACGAGACGGCAGGAGGTTACCTGGATCACCCTTCCGGACACGAGGCGCTGCTCGAGGGTGGGTTGACGAAACCCTGATGCGTCGCCACAGGCAACGCAGAAGATCAAGAGAAGAGAGACACCCACGGCGCGCAGAGGCATAGGGACTCCTTTACGGCGAACATGTGAGGACGCGCTGCGCTGAAGGGACCTGATTGTAAGCATTCGCGGGAAGCGTTGTCGGGTGTACCCACGGCTGCTCGACACGGCCGAATTCAGGGGCGCGCCGCAATCTCATCGCGGCGCGCCCCGGCAATGAAGTCCTGGGCGTCTCGATACAGAGCGGTGCGACGGCGATGACTCTTCTTGCCCTAGCCTGAGCCACAGCATTGCTTGTATTTTTTCCCACTCCCACACGGGCATGGGTCGTTGCGGCCGACCTTGACCGACCGTACTGGCTGAGGAGGGTTCAACGCTTTCTCCAGATCCGAAATATCCTCGGTGTTCTCAAAGCCAATGATGTACTCCCATCCATGCTGTGCACAAACGTGGGCGACGTACCGACCTCGCTCTTCGGTTCTTACGCGAACGACGATGGGATTTTCTTTGGTTCCAAGCTTGGCCATTGCTTACCTGCTTTCAAGACGCCCGACCGGCACAGGGGAACGCCACGCAGCCTCCCCCGCCACCGCACGAAGGCGTCACGTATTCGGCGGTTCGTTGAATCGAATTCCTGCCGCGGCGTCTGGCTCGGCAGTCCCATTTGTTCAAAGCAGCGCGCATCGGGAGCGCGATCGACAGGGCCGACTTCTGTGACGCCCGTCATGGACCGTGCGCCGACTTGCCGGCATTCCACGTCTCACCTGGCCCAACGCAGCGCTTGCGCCGTTCCCGTTAGCCCACTCGACCCCACTTGTTCCCGAGGTGGCAGCGTAACTTGCGGCGTACCCACTTGTCGAGCTTGCGCCGAGGGCTCAGCACCTCGGTGCTTGCAAACTACGCTTGCCAACCAGACAGGGTTTCTCGCAGCGCTGCGACGACGGCGGCAAAGTTGGTGCCTCTTGTCCGACGGGTCAGTTGCCGCACACGCTCCTTGCGTTCGGCACCGCTGCGTCTGACCGTGGAGCCTGGGAACTTCCGGTTCATGGCGCCGATTGATCGCGCTCCTATGGCATCTGCAGGGCGTCATGCCCGCCAGGTTGGATCTACCGTAAGGCGCAGCGGGTCGGCGTCCGGGCAGCGATGCTTGGGCCGCGCCATGCTAGATGGCATGCCTGGAGCCAAACAGAACCTCGAGTATCCGCTTGTGCGCAGGCCCAGGTAACTGCGGATGGAGTTGAGACCAACGCCTTTCGTCGAACTTCTCGATCGCATTGACTACTGGACCTGACTCACCGACTAGCGGTTTCTCGCCAAGAATTTTCTCCAAACGATTGGCTATCAGGCGGAAACCATCGGCATGGTGCTCCTGATCGAATGCGCCGTCGTTATCGACCATTACGCGGATATAATCGATTTCAACGATCTGCTCGGGTTTCCTGTTTTCCAGAGTGTAGATGACGGTCGCGACGTTGATCGTGCATCCGGAAAACCGTTGCATGGAAGGCTTCTGTTTCAGATAAAAGTCATTGAACGATCGCTGCGAGATCGGAGTGATCGAGTTGTCGTCACCCACAACGAAAATGCGGTAGCCAAGATTCATGGGGAGCTTCCTTTGTTGTCCAACCCTGCTGGTAACCGGTCTGTCGACGGTAGTTCCGGGTCAAAGTGATCAAGCGCCGCAAGTTCCACTGGCGACAAACATCGATCGGGGTCCAATCGGGCGACTCGTACGGCGGTCAGGATTCGCGCCTCGATGTCGTCTGCCGAGTCGGGTGCCTCCAGAGCACTCATCGCGATCTCCGTCTTCTCATTCATCGTGTCGAGCAGGCATCGACTGAATGCGGCTGTGTCGTAGAGCGAACCGAAAGGAGCAAGGTTGAGCGCAGGGCTGGGCCGCACGCCTACTGGACCTGTGTTGTGAGGCGCTGTTTCTGATCCAACGCCTGTTTGAGGTTTTGCAGAACATCCTGCATCGACCGAGAGTGCAGGCGCCCAAGATCAAGCACCTTGCCAAGGAGTACAACCAACCAGCCGTGTCCCTGCGCTTCGAGCCTGTAGATCACGCGCGTCTTTTCGCCCAGTGGCTCCAGCCGCCACTCACCGTAGCCATCGATGAACCCACCGTAATAGCGAAGCTGTATGCGTTTCGGCACGTCCACCGCTTCGACCCGACATCGAAAAGGCCGCCCACCGGAGGGGCGTACTTCCACCTCCGTGCCAAGCGGCTCTTCGCCGCCGGAGAGGAGGCGTATTCCGAGATGCTTCGGCCACCATTGAGGATACCCTCCAACGTCAGCCAACACCGGCCACACTTTGGTCGCTGGAAGACTGATCATTATCTCGTCGGTTGCACAGATCAGCGTGGTAGCCATCGTCTTTGTTGATCTTTCCTGCAGATAACCGGAGTCGCCCGAGATTCGATGTGAGGCGTTCCGTAGCGCGAAGCGCGAAGGGAACGCACAGCGTGGCTTTGCACGCCCCTCTCGACGAAAACGGCAGAGCGCACTAGCTCGATGAGTTTCACGATGGGAGGTGCCGCGTGACTTTCGCTTTGAGAAGCTTGATGAGAAATGGATCCATGAACTCGTAGTTGTCGGGTATGTCGAGACAAATGATGCGCTGATCCTTGATGTGTTTCCTGAAGTTCGAGCTTAATTTGTTGCGATGCGCTTTTTCCATGACGAAGATCAGCTCTGCCCATTCGACCAACTCTCCTGTCACCGGGTTTTCTGCATCGCGATTCAGACCAGCCGATGCGCACTCAATGCCCGGGTGCGAAGAAAAGACTTGTTCCGCTGTGGGGCTTCGAAGTCGGTTTTGGCTGCAGATGAACAGGACATTTCGCATCGTTTGTTGTGAAGCTACGTGAAGCGCGCTAAAGAATAAGCATTTCGGGGACGACATGCGGAACACGCCAGTACGGACTAGTGCTGACGGCATCAAGGTGGCGTCATTTACGCTGTGCGGCAGACAGGCGCGAGTATTGCATATACTGTCCCTAGAACTCGCTGTCCCTAGAACTCGGTCCTGTCCCTAGAGCTCGCCTCTAGAACTCGCTCCTACAACTCGTTAGAGATGAACTGAATTCTTCAAACGTTGGGAGAAGCCAGGTTCAATGCTGTCCGCAAACGCCAGTAGCCCTTGCAGTTCCTGCATTTCATTCTCACCCAGTTGGAGCGAGAGGCTGCGATGGTACATAGCCCGGATTAGTCTCTTTCTATCTCGCCCGATCGAGAGACTTCCGTCCGGTGTAAGCACTAGGCCTGTCACGACACGCTTACCCGCGCGAGATGCTCGTACCGTCTTCGCAAAATTGAGGTTCAATTTAGGGTACTGCAACTCGGCCAAGAACTGTTTGACTATCTCTTCGTAACGGTCAATCTTGCCCCTGTATCGAGACGAGAGGGTAATATCATCGGCATAGCGAGTGTAAACTACACCATCCTGTTCTGCCGTAGAGGACAGGCGACTGTCAAATTCGAACATTAAGCTATTTGACAGCAATGGCGAACTTGGTGCACCAATACAGAGTCGCAATGGGGGCTGGCGGCGTCTAGCCCAACAACAGACATGCGCGATGAGTCTTCGTGCCGACGGATCGAGAAATTCAGAACAATGGCGCTCGAGGTGTAGGTAAAGATCGGCCCTTAAAATTGATGGAAAAAAGTTCGTAAAATCCAACTTAAGCATGTAGCGGCTGCGAACATGGGCTTCGGCGTTTTTTCGGATCGACGCGCCTTCTTGATATGCGGTAGCTGATTTGTGTATTGGCAGTTTGGCTCCAATCTTACGGACGACCCATCGTTGAATCGCCTTAACTTCTCGTGCGGGTTGAGCGACTTCGCGCATTCCACCGGCCTTCTTCGGAATCTCGAAGACTTTGTACCGGAGCGGAGCTGTTTGAATAATTTTAGCTAAGTGCGATGGCATCATTGCCAAGTCGGACGACATGCACTGCAAAACGTCAGCTTGGCTGAGCATTGCGCCTCCTGACATCCTGTATGGCTCGAAATCTCTTCCTATCGGTCTTCTCGTAGTGAGCCAAGAGGTCGGACCGGAAGCGCATGGCGTCGAAGGTCTTATCGTGAAGCGCAAAATGGAGGTGCTGTTTGTCTAGTATGCTGACGTAAAAGCGCTGGTCTCCTTTCGGCTCCATCGCGATGAGGCCGACTCGCTGAAGCAGAAAGACGAGCTGCTTGACCTCCGTCTCAGTTCGCGTGCATCCCAACTCACCCAATAGTTGGCGAAGTTCTCGCAGGGTTAACGCAGAGCAAAGTCCGAGTAGGTCGCATACAAGAAGTGCTCCATCTAGCCATATCTTCGGGTCAAAGATCCGCTCTGGGGTCGGACTGGCTGCACGATTTCGAACAGCCTCAGCTAATTCCGGTTGGAGTTGTTCGGCCGCAGCAGGGTCAAAAGCGGCAAGTCGACCAGATCCAAGCATCCATCGATGGCACTCCGCAGTGTTCTCGTGAATCTTCTCTAAATATTGGATTGGGCCAAGCCGGATGAAGGAATCGCTTTGGTAGTGATCGGTCTCGACGAAAACCAAAAGCTTCCGTTTGAACTCCTCAATCACCGAGAACAGTCCGAGTTCGGCAATCGAGCCCGGGCTCTCGAGAACCAAAACAATAACTGACGAAAGTTCTGCTAGGTGGCGTTCGAACGAGACTAGATCCCTGTAAATTGCTTCGTGAGACCAGTCTTTGTAGTCCTCGGCGACTCGTATGCGGCCGTCTATATCTCGATGCTTCACGAGTTCTCGGTGAATTGCATCACGAATCGATATTGGCGTGGCTGACCGAATGTCGGTAGGTCCGCCGCACAAAAAAATGAAGCCCTGGTACGGCTTCAAACGTGATGCGGACAGATCAATCTTCGTGAGAAGAACATTCCTCATCTGACCTTGTTCTTGGAAAATTTCTTACCAGAATTGTGCTGTGAAACCGGATTCGGGTTTTCCGAGTGCTCGCAGGAAAACCCGAATCCGGTTTCACAGCGGTAAATGCACTCAATCGATACAGGTCTGGCGAAACGCCCGACGTTTTCTACGTAACCCAAACGTAGAAGCGCGTAAGAAAAATATATAGTATTCACAACTCGAGGTCGAGTCAAGGCCAATTTTCAGTCGCTCGCACTGCCGGGCCGCGAGAGGCAGGGGGATAGTTTCTCCGAAGCCTAACGAACAGCGTTTATCGGCCGCGCAGAAAGAGCCAGGTCCAAGCACTGGCGCATTCACGGAAAATAAACCTCGCGGGAGTGATGCGGCTCGACGGCGGTGCTTATGCGGATTGTAGGCGGCCCGCGCCATGGGTCAAGCGACGGGGTAGGTCAGACGCGTTGGCAACGGCTTCACGAGCCAGGGCCTCCACACTCGGAATGCATACACCAAGGTGTTGTTTATGTGGATATTTGACGTGTTTCATGGATGCTCCGGTACGCCCCAGCCGCGGTCTCCCGGAGCCCGATCGAGCATCATGGGAAGTGATGCGCCGAGAAAGCGCGCGTGCAGCCGTAGAATAGTCGCGCAGAATCATATCGTTACGGTGAAGCTGGCCATATGCTATCCGAGTGCGGAGGCCCTGCTTCACGAGCACCTTGCCGATGGTCGCGGCCGTGCGACCGGAGCGAACAGTGCGCTCGGGTAAGGACGCGCCCGCGCCGGAACCGTGACTTCGACGTTCTGCCGAGAAACCACTCCCTGGAACTTCAGGGGCAGCATACGAAACTCATCCCAACGAATTGGGAGCGAAAGTAATAACGTGGCGGCGTTGACGGGGCGCGGCGAGCAGCCGCGGAAATGACATGTACTGTCCCTAGAACTGCTAGAACTCCCGCTGTCGCTCGAACTCCCACGCCGTCCTTTAGCTTATCGAGACCCTTGTCGGGCAGCTTGAACCGGGCACCGTTGTGGCGGAGCGAGTTGCTTGCGAGGTATCGCATCGGCACGCTGGCGGCAGACCGACCCTGACCACACCCGGCCACGTCGGCAGGATCGGCACACGGCCAAGCACTGCGCTGGCGCAGCGACGCGCGCACCGCCAGCCGCCCGGCAGGCTGGACGGTACGGCAACACACGCCGCATAATCGGCAAGACCATTTCGCCGCAGGGGAGGGAGATCCCGATGTCCGAAGCGCAAGCACCGCGCGCGCTCCAGCTATTCACCGATCGCGACGATCAGCGCGCCGTCATTGAGCAGTTTCTCGCCCGCGTGCGCGCCGGAAACGCGCACCAGCACCCGGGCGTGCTCAGCTTCCACGGGGTCGGCGGGGTCGGCAAGAGCACGCTGCGCCAGAAAGCGCTGGCCGACTTCTGCGCCGGTTTGAAAGGGGACCACTACGACATCCGGCCTTTCGCCATCGCCGGACTCGACCTCGATACGGACAGCGTCAATCCCGCGATGCCGATCCCGCAGATCCTCGGCCGAGTGAGAAATTCCCTACGCAAAGCCGACCTGTCGACACCGCTCTTCGACTACCTGTATCTGGTCTGGTGGGGTGAGGAAAACCCCGGCCAGCCGATCAAGCTGAAGAGGCAGGCTGGCAACGACGGACTGACCGGCGGTCTGCTCGATGTCGCCGATCTGGCCGCCAACCTGGCGTCCGTGTTCGGCGTCGGGCTACCCTCGAGCGGTCTCGCCAAGAGCGTGCACAAGCTGTTCCCGAAAATCGGCGACTGGTTCGCAGGAACGCGCGCCCGTGCGCGCTTCGACGGCTCGCCGAGCGGCTGGTCGCAGCGCGAGCGCGTCGAGAACATGCCGGCGATGCTGGCGCTCGATCTGCTCGACACGCTCAATCGCCAGCCGCAAACTGCGATCTGTCTGGTCATCGACGGTTTCGAACGGGTGCAGTCGCGCGCCTCGCAACCCGATGCACAATGGGCGCTGGCGATGCTGGTCGGCGAAGTGCTGCGCTGTGACGACCGCCTGCCGCCGCCCGACGGCAAGCCGCTGCGCGGACGCATCGGCTTCCTGCTCTTCGGACGCGAGACGCTGCGCTGGGCCGATCTGTATCGGCGCGAACGCAGGCGCACCGACTGGCCGCGCCAGATCGAAAAGCATGCCGAACTCCTCGGCCTGAGCGAAAGCGACGCGCGCGACTTCCTGCTCGACCGCGCGGCGCCCTGGGAGCGCGCGCAAGACCGGCCGGACGCCGGCGATCTGATCGAACGGCATGCCGAGGCGATCATGCAGGCTGCCGCCGAGCGCCTGCCCGACCGCCTGCCAAGTTTCCTCCCCTACTATCTCGACCTGGCGGTACTGCTGATCCGCGACCACAGCGGCGACTTCAGCGCCGAGCTGCTGGGAGAAACGCCCGGCGAGCTGGAACGGCGCTTCCTGCGCAGCCTCGAGCGGCCGCACTTTCGCGCCTTGCAGGCGCTGGCGCTGACTCTCGAATTCGACCGCCCGCTGTTCGACTTTCTGATCGCGCAAGGCTTCGTCGCCGGCCAGGCGTCGACCGACTTCGCCTGGCTGGTCGGCGAGCACTGGTCCTTCGTCAACCCGGTCGGCGACCGGCCGGGCTTCCACGCCTTCCACCGTCACATGCAGGCCAGCCTGATCGCCAGCCTGGCGCCGGCCGAGGAAACCGAGCGGGCGCGGGAGATCGTCCTGGCGCTTCTCGACCGGCTGGCCGCAAAGATCGCGTTCGCTCGCCCGGTCGATTTCGGGTTGGAACGGCAGGCCGCCTATGGCGATGCCATGGATCTGCTGCGCGCGCACGCCGCCGCGGAACTGCTGGAGGCGGAAACCGCGGTGGGCTGGGCGCTGCAGCTCGACGCGCTGCTCGACGGCGCACACGCCACGAGCCTGCGTCAGCCGGCGCTAGTGTGGACACTGGCGCTGGCCCACGACCGGCTGGGCGCCGACCATCCGCACACGCTCACGACCCGCAACAACCTCGCCGCCTTGACCGGCGACGCCGGCGACCCGGCCGCGGCGCGCGACCTGTTCGCCGCCCTGCTCCCCGACCGCCTGCGCGTGCTGGGGGCCGACCATCCGGACACGCTCAGAACCCGCAGCAACCTCGCTGCCTGGACCGGCAACGCCGGCGACCCGGCCGCGGCGCGCGACCTGTTCGGCGCCCTGCTCCCCGACCAACAGCGCGTTCTGGGCGCCGACCATCCGGACACGCTCAGGACCCGCAGCAACCTCACCGCCCTGACCGGCGACGCCGGCGACCCGGGCGCGGCGCGCGACCTGTTCGCCGCCCTGCTCCCCGACCGCCTGCGCGTGCTGGGGGCCGACCATCCGGACACGCTCAGAACCCGCAGCAACCTCGCTGCCTGGACCGGCAACGCCGGCGACCCGGCCGCGGCGCGCGACCTGTTCGGCGCCCTGCTCCCCGACCAACAGCGCGTTCTGGGCGCCGACCATCCGGACACGCTCAGGACCCGCTACAACCTCGCTGCCTGGACCGGCGACGCCGGCGAGCCGGCCGCGGCGCGCGACCTGTTCGCCGCCCTGCTGCCCGATTACCAGCGCGTGCTGGGCGCCGACCATCCGGACACGCTTACGACCCGGGAGTGGATCGCTCACCTGGAAGGTATGGCGAGCTCGCGCCCTGCGTCGCCGTCCAGTACGAGCGTCGAATCGGCACCTCCGAGGCGCAATGCTCCCTGCCCCTGCGGGTCGGGAAAGCACTACAAACACTGCCACGGCAAGCTCGGGTAGCCGCTCCGTAGCGCAATAGCGACATCGCTCCGCGTCCGGCACTGGTTGCCGACGCCAAGATCCGGATCGGGAGAAGCGCTCACGCCGCGTGACCCGTTGGGATCATCGTTCCTCTACTGCCGACTTCCCCTGCGGCCATTCAGCGAGGCGTGCGTGGCTCCTACGCCGCCACTCTCCCACGCCGGCCGCTCTCGATACGGCTATCGAGCAGTTCGATCACACGGTCGAAGGAGACGGCAAGGCGGGAATCGTGAGTGACGCTCAGGAACGAGGTGTGCACGTCGGCGTGCGTTTGCCGCATGAAGGCACAGACCTCGTCGGAGGACGCGCGATCGAGGTTGCCGGGCGGGTCGTCGGCCAACACCAGCGGCGATTCGAGGACCAGCGCGCGGGCGGGCATCATCGCGCCACCCCTGGCTCGGTGCCGACCTCCGGATCGCCGCCGCTTCGCGCCAGGCGTGGCGATCTCATGTCCGCCACCTTACAGGCTCATCGCAGGCCCTGCATCGGGCGCGACGGCGGCCGGAACCCCGCAGAGGGTAGCGATACCGGAGACACTCAGCGCCAGACCGGGAGACGAGGTCGAGCCTTCGTGATTCGCGTCATGACTTTCCGGAATCACAATCGACTCTCCAAGGCGCACGCGCGACCTGCCGAAGCCGCCGCGCAGTCGAAAGTTAATCGAGTGTATACCGACAATCAATTGGACCCGGGAAGCTGCTTTTCATAGACTTGATTCGTCCGGCCAGCACGCCAACCAGCGGCTTTCCGGCAGGTGGGGAACGACATCAGGACGACACCATCGAGCAAGGTGATTTCCCGAAACGGACGATGCCGAGTACCCCCGGACCAACTACTGCAAGCCAGGAGAATCGACGATGAACACGAAGAAAGCCCACGCCCCCGCGATCAATATCGGCATCAGCGCCGGCGAACGCGAGAAGATTGCGCAAGGCCTTGCCGCCCTGCTCGCCGACAGCTACACGCTCTACCTGATGACGCACAACTTCCACTGGAATGTCACGGGACCGATGTTCAACACCCTGCACCTGATGTTCATGGGGCAATACACGGAACAGTGGAACGCGCTCGACGTCATTGCCGAACGGATTCGCGCGCTCGGCCACCCGGCGCCCGGCACTTACAAGGAGTTCGTCAAGATCGCCTCGATCAAGGAGGTGGAAGGCGTACCGAAGGCGACGGAGATGATCCGCCACCTGGTCGCCGCTCAGGAAGCGACGGCGCGTACCGCGCGCGAGCTGTTCCCGGTGGTGAATGCGGCCAACGACCAACCGACCGCCGATCTGCTGACGCAGCGCCTGGAAGTGCACGAGAAGACGGCGTGGATGTTGCGCAGCCTGCTCGAGGAATGACCGGTTTGCCGCAGCCCAGGCGTGAGGCCCCGCGCGACCGGCGCGCCGGTCAGCCGGCGCGCTGAATCGTAAACACCTCGGGATCGTCGCCATGCTCGAGCAGGAGGCGGCGCACGCGCTCCTGCCACAGTTCGCCGAACCGCCGCATTTCGTGGGCATCGGCGAGTCCGGCCAGGCAGCGCTGCATCAGCCGGCCAGTCGCCGGATCGGCGGCAACGCGCGCCGGGTAGGCCGCGGCATCGACCTGGCCGTGGCCGTCGAGGCGCGTATAGCGGATCTCGAGCGGGATGTCGGCGCTGAACGAGAGCAGCGCGCGGCGTGTGTAGCGCCCGGCCAGTCCCTTGAAGCCGCCTTCGCCGGCGGCGCCGGTGAGCAGCGAGACGACATTGGCGATCACGCCGCTGACGCCATCGGCCGCAGCGGCGGCGAATTCGACGCGCACCCGGCCCCGTTCGGGCAGCGCCTCACCGTACAGTTCCCGCAAGGCCTCCCGGGTCAGCCAGTAGGCCGAGGCGACGGTCGGGCACGAATGCCCGGCAAGCTTGACGGCGTCGAGGTAGCTGTACTCGACGAGACCGCCGTCGCAGGCGCCGAGGAAATCGGCCAGCGGGTCGCGCAGGCGTATGTGCGGGACGACAGCAAAGAAGTCGGGCGTTTTCATCGCTCTGTCGGTGCCATGCTCGGGTCGGCGGCAGGCGCCGGCCCGGCGTCGTCGAGGTACTCTGCCGGCAGGACGGCTTCGGCGGTGACGAAGAGTTCGCGCTCCTCGAAGCGGACGTGCGCACTGAGCGCCGCGCCGAAGGTCTGCAGACGGCTGCCGTCGCCGGCGGCAATCTCGGCGGCGAGAATGCGCAGTTCGCGATGATCGGCCAGCGTACGGCGAACCAGATCGCCTTCGCCGGCCGCCGCCAGGCGCGGCAGCAGCGATTCTTCCTCGGCGCGGAAATGCGGCTCGAGTTCGCGGCGGAAAGTCGCTGGCACGGTTTCGAGCAGGCGGGCAAGCGCGGCGACATCCGGAGCCTTGGCGATGCGCTGCGTCAGCACCAGCGCCCCGTGGTGTTCCCGCGACAGTTGCTGCAACGCCGCACGCCGCTTCATGGCCTGGCCTCGGCGATGGACTGGGCGCGCAGTTTGCGGACATCCGGGATGTGGATCAAGCGCCCTTGCACCAGCAGAAGTCCCTTGCCGGAAAGGTCCTGCAGCAGGCGCGACAAAGTCTCCTGCTTCATGTTGAGCCGCGAGGCAATGACGCTCTTGTTGACCGTCAGGGTGACGGTAACCCACTCGTCACCGTCGCTCGGACGATCCCGCAACAGGTAGTCGACAAGGCGCTGGCAACCCGAATGCAGGGAATACGCTTCCAGGTCACCGACCAGTTGGTACAGGCGCAGGGAGAGCGCGGCGATCATCTTGCGAACAAACTCGATATCCCGGTCAAGTTCATTGAAGATCGCCGCTGCGGAAATATGCAACAGCAGCGACGGTTCGAGGGCCTTCGCTGTCACCGAGTGGCTTCTTTCGAGGAACATCGCCGCCTCACCGAAAGCCTGACCCTGCCCAGCGATCTCGACAACTTTCTCGGCTCCCTGGGGTGAAACGACGGAAAGTTTCACCTGCCCGTAAACGATCAGGTGAAAGCCGGTAGGCATCTCCCCTTCGCGGTACAGAATGTGGCCACGGCGCACCGTGAGCACGCGCGTTCCCTGCGCAACCCGCGCCAAGGCGCCACTCTCCAGGCTGTGGAACAGTGGCACATTGCTCAGCAAGGCCTCGATGTTGATGCTGTGTTCGGAACGATGCATGCCGAGCGCCCTCATCACCGATGCAAGGAAACCGGCTGATCACCGGCATCCCGCCGCACCTGCCGTTCACTTCAGGCTGAGGATCCACTTGACCAGCTTGTTGGCGTCATCGGGAGTGATTGAGGGATTCGGCGGCATCGGCACCGCCCCCCAGACGCCCTTGCCGCCCTTGATGACCTTCTCGGCCAGCATCGCCTGGTCCTTGGCCGTGTATTTCTTGGCCACCTCCTTGTAGGCAGGACCGACCACCTTCTTGTCTACGGCATGACACGTCAGACAGTTCTTGGCTTTGGCCAGGGCCTCGTCAGCCTGGACGGCGCCAGCGGACAGGGTGCCGGCCACCGCCAGCAGGCAAATAGAAATTACGTTCATTTTTCGCACTCCGTTCAGATGAGGGTCAGCCGAAGCCGTACAGTTTGCAGGCGGGGCGGGGCATTTCCCACCCCACTCCGGCACGCAAGATCGAAAAGCACGCCAGGTCGTCCGTCTGTTACCTCAGTAGACGTCGTTCTGCGTGTTGTAAACGTTGAACTTGCCGGTTGGCGTGATGATCCGCGGATCCTTGATCACCGCCTTGAGCTTGCGCGTCTTGTCGTCCACCACGACGATGGCCGATTCCTCGCTGCCGCTGCTCCACACCGAGAACCAGACCTCGTCGCCAGCGCGGTTGTACTCGGGCTGGACAATTCGCTTGCTGCCGGGCTTGACACCGGCCCATTCGCCGATGGGCAGGAGGTCGAAGCCCTTGTCGAGACGGTCGATGCTGAAGACCGCCACCGACTGGGAAATCGCCGGATCCGGGTTGAGTGGCGCATCGACCCACAGATTCCTCGACTTCGGGTGCGTCTTCAGGAACAGCGAACCACCGCCCGCTCCCTTGAGCGTCTGCACCACTTTCCAGGCGTTGTTGCCATTCTTCAGCGGATCGGTACCGATCAGCGAGACGGTTTCGTCGCCCAGGTGGCTGGTCGCCCACACCGGCCCGAATTTCGGATGCACGAAGTTGGCACCGCGACCGGGGTGGGGCGTCTTGCCGACGGCGACCACCGCCGCGAGTTTCCCTTCCTTCGTATCGATGACGGCGATCTTGTCCGAGGCGTTGGCTGCGTCCATGAAATAGCGGCCGGTCGACTCGAAGCCGCCGTCGTGCAGGAAGCGCGGCGTCTTGATCATCTTGACCTTGAGGTTTTCCAGATCGCTGTAGTCCACCATATGCACCATGCCGGTTTCCTTGGCGTTCACCAGGAACTCGGGGTGGTAGTGCGAGGCGACGATCGCCGCCACCCGCGGCTCGGGGTGGTACTCGTTGGTATCGGAGGTCATGCCGCGCGTGCCGACGACCTTGAGCGGCTTCAGCGTGTCGCCATCCATCAGCGTGTACTGCGGTGGCCAGTAGGTGCCGGCGATCGCGTAGCGGTCCTCATAACCCTTGAACTTGGAGGTTTCGACCGAACGCGCTTCGAGACCCACCTTGATCTCGGCGACTGGCGCCGGTTTCTCCATCCACAGATCGATCAACACAATCTTGGCGTCGCGGCCGATGACGTAGAGATAGCGACCGGACTTGGAGATGCGCGAGATGTGGACGGCGTAGCCGGTGTCGATCACGTCGATGATCTTCTTGCTGGCGCCGTCGATCAGCGCGATCTTGCCGGCATCACGCAGCGTCACCGAGAACAGGTTGGCGAGGTCGAGGGTGTTCATCTTGGTCTTTGGACGCTGCGACGGCGGAACGATCAGTTTCCACGTCGCATTCATTTCCTTCAGCCCGTACTCCGGCGGCGTCGGTGGCTCATGCTGGATGTAGCGTGTCATGACGTCCACTTCCTTGTCGCTGAGGGTGCCGGACGTCCCCCAGTTCGGCATCCCCTGCGACGACCCGTAGTAGATGAAGGTCTTCAGGTATTCGGAACCCCGCTCGATCGTGATATCCGTCGTCAGCGGCTTGCCCGTCGCGCCCTTGCGCAGCACACCGTGGCATCCGGCGCAGCGCTCGAAGTAGATCTTCTTGCCGACTTCGAAATCGGCCTTGCTCATCGGCGGCGATTTCGGGTTCAGCGTCTGCACCATTTCGATGCCGCCGACCGGCGAGGCACCACCGATCTGCATCGGCCCCTCTTCGAGCACCTTGGCTTTTTCGGACTTGGCTTCCTGCGCATGGAGGTTGCCGATGGCCAGAAGCAGCATAGCCATTGCAGCCAACTGTTTATTCAGAAGCGTGGTTTGCATAGATGGTTCTCCTTGGTTGAGAGTCTCCCTCCTCGGGCGAGCCTTCGGGGATGGCTTGCGCTTCCGCAAGCGGCGACACCTTGTCTTGGGTAGTCGGGTGCGTGACGGTCAGCGCGGGCCCGCCACCGGTCTCGGACAGCCTCCTGCCTCCCGACACCGACAACGCCATGTATGACAACACTTGCCGCCCCGGCAGACATTGACTCAGGTCAAGAGCACGATGAATTACCCGACAAGACCGTTCGAGCATTCTTCGCGCCGCGCTTCGTCGCATGCCCGGCGCAGAAAGGGCGGAAAGCGATCGCACCGGCGGCAAGGTATCGATCGTCATGCAGCCCCTGGAACGTGCTTGTGCGGGATCCTTGCGCGGGATCCTGTTCCCGCGCCAAATTCGTCGTTTTGTCAACGTCCGGCGATTGATGCCTCAGAATATCGGCACGCCCGAAGATTCTCGTCGGGATGCCGTTGATTGCGGTGTTTCTGCGCACCCAGTCCCGTTTCTTACAACCAAGGAGAGTCTCCATGTTCAAGGGAATCCTGATCACCAAGGACGACGCCGGTTACCGGGCGCGCGTCGAGGACATCGACGATGCCGTCCTGCCGGAGGGCGATGTCAGCGTGCGCATTGCCTGGTCGACACTCAACTACAAGGATGGTCTGGCGATTACCGGCAAGGCACCGGTCGTCCGGCGCTTCCCGATGATTCCGGGAATCGACTTTGCCGGCACGGTGGTCGACAGCCGGAACCCGGCTTGGGAGGTCGGCGATCAGGTGGTGCTGAACGGCTGGGGCGTCGGTGAAACGCACTGCGGCGGCCTGGCCGAGAGGGCGCATGTCAAGAGCGAATGGCTGGTGCCGCTGGTGCAGAGCTTCACGCCGCGCCAGGCGATGGCCGTCGGCACCGCCGGTTACACCGCCATGCTCTGCGTGCTGGCGCTGGAGAAGCACGGCATCAAACCGGCCGATGGCGAGATCCTCGTCACCGGTGCCAACGGCGGCGTCGGCAGTGTGGCCATCGCGCTGCTCGCCGGGCTCGGTTACCAGACGGTGGCGTCGACCGGCCGCGTCTCCGAGGCCGAACACCTGAAAGCGCTCGGCGCCACCTCGGTCATCGACCGCGACGAATTGTCGGCGCCCGGCAAGCCGATCGGCAAGGAGCGCTGGGCAGGGGTCATCGACACGGTGGGCAGCCACACGCTGGCCAATGCCTGCGCGACGACCCGTTACCGGGGTGCCGTCGCCGCCTGCGGCCTGGCCGGCGGAATGGATTTTCCGGCGACGGTCGCTCCGTTCATCCTGCGCGGCGTCACGCTCTACGGCATCGACAGCGTCATGGCGCCACTGGCAGTGCGTCGGGAAGCGTGGGAGCGCCTCGGGCGCGATCTCGACCTCGGCAAGCTCGACGCCATGACGCGCGAGATCAGCCTTGCGGAGGCGATTCCCGTCGCTGCGGAATTGCTCGCAGGCAAGGTGCGCGGCCGGGTAGTCGTCGATGTTAACCGCTAGGCGGCGACCTCACGCCCACTTGCGGCACGCCGCTTGCTCGGCGTGCCGCCTTCATAGCGTTGCCAGACACGCCGGAAATCGCGTGCCGAGGCAAAACCGGCCAGCTCGGCGACACGCTCGACCGATAGTTGCCGCTCGGCGAGCAGTTCGCGTGCCCGGGCGACGCGCAGCCGCTGCTGATAGCCGACGACGCTGATCCCGGCGTGCTCGGCAAACAGGCGCGTCAGATGGCGGGCGCTGACATGCGCCTGCGCGGCAAGCTCGTCGACCGACCACGATCGCGCGGGATCCTGTGCGATCGCGTCCTGCGCGCGATGGACGGCGGGGTGCAGGTGGTTGCGGTGGGCGAGCCACGGCGAGAGCTGCGGATCATTGCCGCCGCGACGCTGGTAGACGACCAGCCGACGTGCGACGCGCGACGCCAGTTCGGCGCCGGCGTGCCGCTCGATCAGGTATAGCGCGAGGTCGATGCCGGTCGTGATGCCGGCGCTGGTCAGCAGCGGCCCGTCGTCGACGAAGACGCGGTTCTCCTCGACCTTCGCCGCCGGCGCGGCGACGCGCAGGGCGTCGATCAGGCTGTGGTGCGTGGTGCACCGCCGGCCGTCGAGCCGCCCGGCGGCGGCGAGCAGCAGCGCACCGGAACAGATGCTGGCGAGTTGCGTATTCGGCGGCACCGCCGTGCGCAGCCAGGCGACGACGGCATGCGCTTCGGGGCGCGCGTAGTCCTCGGCCTCGCAGGCGTTGCCGGTGACGATCACCAGGCTGTCGGGCGGCAGACACGCGGGCAGCGCAGCGAGACCGGCGAGCTCGACGCCGAGCGACGTGCGCAGTTGCGCCACCGGCGCACAGGTGTGGACCACGATGTCCGCCCCCATCTCGCCGGCCATGCGCAGCGCCTCGGCCGGCCCGGCATAGTCGAGCATCAGCACATTGGGAGTGAGGACGAACCAGACCGACAGCGTCATGGCCGCGCCCGCGCCCAGCCGAGCAGGCGGGTGGTGAACAGGTTGACCGCCAGGCCGAGCATCAGCAGCGCGCCACCGGCGAGATGCACCGGCCGCAGCACCTCGTCGAACACCAACCAGCCGGTCGCCAGCCCGACCACCGGCACGAGCAGGCTGAACGGCGCCACCTGGTTGGCCGGGTAGCGCGACAGCAGGCGCGTCCACAAGCCGTAGCCGAGCAGCGTCGCCGCCCAGGCGAGGTAGGCCACGGCGGCAAAGGAACGCAGGCTGAAGTCGCTCAGCGCGGCGGCCATCGCTGGGCGGCCCTCGATCACCAGTGACAGCGCGAGGAAGGGCAGCGGCGGCACGAGACTCGCCCAGACGACGAAAGCGAGCTGGTTGATCGGCCCGCAAGCGGCGACCGCACGCGTGACGATGTTGCCGGCCGCCCACAGCGAAGCGGCGGCGACGGTCAGCAGAAAGCCGAGCAGCGGCATCGACACGCCATGCGCCGAGCCGATCAGCGCCAGGCCGCAGGCGGCCAGCAGCAGCCCGACGAGCTGGCTGGTGCGCCAGCTCTCTTTCAGCCAAAGGGCGGCGAACAGCATCGTGAAAAAAGCCTGCGACTGGAGCACCAGCGAGGCGAGCCCGGACGGCATGCCGACGTGGATGGCCGAGAACAGGAAAGCGAACTGCCCGACCGAAATGGTCATCCCGTAAGAGAGGTAGAGCTGCCAGGGCACTTTCGGTGCGCGCAGGAAGAAGACCGCCGGGCAGGCGGCGAGCAGGAAGCGCAGGGCGCCGAGCAACAGCGGCGGCACCTCGGCGACGCCGGTCTTGATGACCGCGAAGTTGACGCCCCAGACGGCGACGACCAGCAAGGCGAGAGCGAGATCGCGCGGACGCATCCGCTCAGTCCTGCCCCGCCGGTGCCGGGTTGGCGGGCGCTGGCTGGCTGGTGCAGGGCTTGCGGACGCGCTGCGCCGACGCCGGGTAGCGTGCCAGCTTGTCTGCCGGGCGAATCGGCCGGCGCAGCAACTCGCCGCCGCAATTGGGACAACGCCCGGCGAGCCGGGTATCGGCACAGTCGGCGCAGAAGGTGCATTCGAAGGAACAGATCATCGCTGCCGGCGAGTCGGGCGGCAGATCGCGATCGCAGCACTCGCAGTTCGGGCGCAGTTCAAGCATGTCCTTCTCCCAGCGCGGCGAGGCAATCGTCGACGCCGACGATGCGCGCGAAGCGCCCGGCCAGCACGAGTTCGGTGTGTTCCTTGATCTCCGCCGGCGAGTAGGTGCGGCCGCTGACCGGATGCGTCATCGGGAAGGTCAGCGTCGCGTCGCTGACGAAATCGACCTGGTAGCCGATGTCGGAGCCGACCCGCGTCGTCGTCTCGCAGCATTGTTCGGTGCGGATGCCGGCGATGATCAGGCGCTCGATGCCGTGGCGGCGCAACCACAGATCGAGACCAGTGTCCGAGAAGGCGTTGTGCGTGTGCTTGACGAAGCACACGTCGGGCGCGCCCGGCAGCCAGTCGAGCGCGCGCACATGACCCGATGCCTCGGTAAACGGCCCGGCCTGACCGACGTGAAAAATATGCACCACCGGCACGCCACGTTCCCGACAACCGGCATCAAGACGCAGCAAGGCGTCCCTGAAGGCCGGCAGATCGGCTTCGGACCAGAAAGGCATGTGTCGGAACGACTCCTGCACGTCGATCACCACCAGCGCCACACCACGACCCCTGACGACATCATTTTCGGACATTTCCGGACCTCCTTTGTTTGACGTGCCACCATCGTAAGGCCAAGCAAGCAAATGAACGATGCCGCGCCGGGACAATCACGGGACAAAACCGGCCATCGCCGGCCGAGGCGGGAAGGCGCCCGTCGCTGAACGTCCGGCGTACGGGTAAGATACGCCCATCGTTCACGCCACCGGAGAACATGATGAAACTCAAGCAATATCAGATCGATGCCTTTGCCGAGCGGGCCTTCGAAGGCAACCCGGCGGCGGTCTGCCCACTCGAAAGCTGGCTCGACGACCGGATCATGCAGGCGATCGCCGAGGAGAACAATCTTTCGGAGACCGCGTTTCTGGTTCCTTCGGGAGACTGTTTCGATCTGCGCTGGTTCACGCCGGTCAGTGAAGTCGATCTGTGCGGCCACGCAACGCTCGCCGCGGCGCATGTCCTGTTCGACATCCTCGGCTATGCGGGCCGCACGATCACTTTCGCGACGCGTAGCGGCGACCTCTCGGTCGAACGCCAGGGCCACCTGCTGGCCATGGATTTCCCGGCCACCCCGGCGCAGGCCTGCGCCATCCCCGAGGCGCTGGTCGCCGGCCTCGGCCGGCAACCGCTGGAGGTGCTGGCGGCCGGCGATTACCTGGCGGTGTTCGACAGCGAGGCCGCGGTGCGCGCGATCACGCCCGATCATGCCTGGCTGAGCCAGCTCGACCTGCGTGGCGTCATCGTTACGGCAGCGGGCAGCGATGTCGATTTCGTCAGCCGCTTCTTTGCGCCGAAGTATGGCGTTCCGGAGGACCCGGTGACCGGGTCGGCGCATTGCGCGCTGGCGCCTTACTGGGCGGCCAGACTCGGCAAGCGCACGCTGACCGCGCGGCAGGTTTCGCGACGCGGCGGCAGGATCGGCTGCGCCATCGAGGGTGAGCGCGTGATCCTGTCCGGCTCGGCGGTAACGGTGATGGAGACGGAGATCACGCTTTGACGGTCCGCTGAAAGCGTGGCTGGCGATGCCGCCGGCCGCGCTCAGCGCCGCCGCGAACCGCCGCCGAGGATGGACCCGAGGACGCCGCGGATGATCTCGCGGCCGACCTGCGAGCCGATCGCGCGGGCGGCGCTCTTGGCGGCCGTCTCGATCACCGAATCGCCGC
>Ga0209460_1000897_pt1 | contig 21555 bp, 18 predicted proteins | sample EBPBio132013_DNA_FD_185868 | JGI IMG/M metagenome (GOLD analysis project Ga0209460, IMG submission 185868) | Wastewater treatment Type I Accumulibacter community from EBPR Bioreactor in Madison, WI, USA - Reactor 2_5/13/2013_ DNA (SPAdes)... | ecosystem: Engineered > Bioreactor > EBPR >... | reverse complement strand
TGAGTCGGGACTACATCTCCGCGCTGCTTGACAGCCGGGTGGTACCCGGTTGTGCGGAGGACCGCGGCTGCTGGCTGCTGAAACTCGAATTCTGCCAGCTAAGGGGGCAACTCGAGGCCTTCGAGGAAGTGGCGATCAACTACGCGGTGACTTTCGAGATTTCGCCGCCATCGTGGGAGCCGGAGCGGGTGCAGGCGGGCGAACAGACACCGCTGCAATTGGCGGTAGCGGATGAACTGGTGACTGAGACGTACGTGGTCAAGGGTGACGTCAAGGCGTCGCGCTTTGCCGACCTGCTCGCCTACGCAGCGGCCAACGATCCGGTCCTGATCGACTGCGCGGCCGTCACGCGCATGGATTTCCTCAGTGCCGGAGCCCTGCTCAACGTGCTGGCGACGGTCAAGCGCACGGGCAGGCAGATCATCTTCCGCCACCCCAACCACCTGCTCGCCGAGCTGTTTCGCGTCGTCGGTCTGAAGAACGTCGCCGAAATCGTTCTCGCCAGAAACTGATCAAAGCAACCATTCGGAGTCGCGCATGCAGCAGTACCACGGTACGACGATCCTGTCGGTTCGTCGCGGTAGTCGGGTCGCCATGGGCGGCGACGGACAGGTGACTCTCGGCAATCTGGTGATCAAGGCCAGCGCGCGCAAGGTTCGGCGCATCCATCAGGGGCGAATCCTTGCCGGCTTTGCCGGCGGCACGGCCGACGCCTTCACGCTCTTCGAACGTTTCGAAGCGAAGCTCGACAAGCACCAGGGGAACCTCCTGCGCTCGGCGGTCGAACTGGCCAAGGATTGGCGGAGCGACCGCGCATTGCGTCGGCTTGAAGCGATGCTGGCGGTGGCTGATCGCGATAATTCGTTGATCATCACCGGCAATGGCGATGTCGTCGAGCCCGAGCACGGCATCGTCGCGATTGGTTCGGGCGGCGCCTTTGCCCAGTCAGCGGCACGCGCTCTGGTCGAAAACAGCGAACTCGATCCCGCCGAGGTGGTCCGCAAGTCCTTGCAGATTGCCAGCGAGTTGTGCATCTACACCAATCAGAACTTCACCATCGAGGTGCTGGAACCATAATGTCGGCCATGACCCCGCAGGAAATCGTCTACGAACTCGATAAACACATCGTTGGCCAGGGCAAGGCCAAAAAGGCCGTGGCTATCGCGCTGCGCAACCGCTGGCGGCGCGCGCAGGTGGCCGAGCCCCTGCGGCAGGAGATCACGCCGAAGAACATCCTGATGATCGGCCCCACCGGAGTCGGCAAGACGGAGATCGCACGCCGTCTGGCGCGACTCGCCAACGCTCCCTTCATCAAGGTCGAGGCAAGCAAGTTCACCGAGGTCGGCTACGTCGGTCGCGACGTCGAGACGATCATCCGTGACCTGGTCGAGATCGCCGTCAAGAGCGGCCGCGAGCAGGCAATGAAAGGGGTGCGTGCGCGTGCCGAGGATGCTGCCGAAGATCGCATCCTCGACGTCCTGCTGCCGCCAGCGCGCGGAAACTTCTTCAACGACGCACAATCGAGCGAGGATAGTGCGACACGGCAGAAATTCCGGAAGCGCCTGCGCGAGGGGGAACTCGACGACAAGGAGATCGAGGTGGAGGTCGCCGCGCCGTCGATGCAGGCGGAGATCTTTGCGCCGCCGGGAATGGAAGAGTTGACTGCGCAGATTCAGGGCATGTTCCAGAACATTGGCGGTGGTCGCAAGAAGTCACGCAAGCTGAAGATTTCCGAGGCCCGCAAGTTCCTGATCGATGAGGAGGCCGCGAAGCAGGTCAACGACGAGGAAGTCAAGCTCGAAGCGGTGCGGAATGTCGAGCAGAACGGCATCGTCTTTCTCGATGAAATCGACAAGATCGCTTCGCGCAGCGACACGCACGGCGTCGACGTCTCGCGTCAGGGTGTGCAGCGCGATCTGCTGCCGCTCGTCGAAGGCACCACGGTATCGACCAAGTACGGGATGATTCGCACAGACCACGTGCTGTTCATCGCCAGCGGAGCTTTCCACCTGGCCAAACCTTCGGATCTGATTCCCGAGTTGCAGGGACGCTTCCCGATTCGCGTCGAACTCGACTCGCTTTCGGTGGCCGACTTCGAGTGCATTCTGACGCAGACCGACGCTTGTCTGACCAAGCAGTACCAGGCGCTGCTGGCGACTGAAGGGGTCACTCTCGACTTCGCCGCGGAGGGGGTCAAGCGGCTGGCGGAGATTGCCTGGTCGGTCAACGAGCGTACCGAGAACATCGGTGCTCGCCGCTTGTACACGGTCATGGAACGGCTGCTCGAGGAAGTGTCGTTCTCGGCCGGCAAGGGGGCGAGCGACCTGGTAGCCATTGATGCCACTTATGTCGACAGTCGCCTGGCCGAACTGGCGGAAAACGAGGACCTGTCGCGCTACGTGCTGTAGCGGGCCTTGCCTGCCCTTACTTGACGACCAGGACCGGCAGGTCGGTGAGGTGGACGACGCGATTGGTGACCGAACCCAACAACACGCCGGCCACCGAGCCGAGGCCGCGCGCGCCCATGACGATCAAGGTGCAGCGCTGTTCCCTGGCGAAGTCGACAATCGTTGGTGCCGTCTCGCCGACCAGAACATGTGCCGAGCAAGACAGCCCGGCCGCTTCGACCCTGGCGCGCGCACTCGCCAGTGCCGCCTCGCCGGCTTCGCGGTGGTAATCCTGAACGACGCCGCTGTCCACGAATCGGGTCACATCGGACGGTAGCGGCGCCTGCACGTTGACCAGCATCATTGTCGGGGCGACGGTGTCCCTGGCGGCTTCACGAATGACATGGTCGACGGCGCGCAGCGCATGCAGCGAACCGTCGACCGGAACCAACCATAGAGGATTCATTTCCGATCTCCTTCCCTTGTCGTGTCGGTAGCCGCACTGGCCAGTTCAACGGTCGAATGCGCTGCGCTCTGTCGGCTGGCGAGCCATTTCCCGACGCCGATGACCAGCAACGCGCCAAGGCCTGATGCCAGGTAGTTGCTGTGTGGAATGAGGTCTCGCCATGCCGTGGGCAATGCCGGATCGGTGACCAGCATGCCGCCACCAATCCAGCCGAGCAGTGCACCGCCGGCGGTGATCACGATCGGGAAGCGATCCATCAGCGTCAATACCAGTTTGCTCCCCCAGACGACGATCGGGATCGAAACCGAAATGCCGAAAATGACCAGAATGATCGACCCGTGTGCCGCACCGGCGACGGCGATGACGTTGTCGACGCTCATCACGGCATCGGCGACGATGATCGTCCTGATCGCTCCCGCCAAGGTGGTACTGCCCTGCACGGTGCCGTGTGCGTCCTCGTGCTCGGGCAGAACCAGCTTGACGCCGATCCAGAACAGAAGCAGTCCGCCGACGATCTTCAGATAAGGAATCGCCAGTAGTTGCAGGGCGAAGTAGATCAGGACGATGCGCAGCCCGATGGCACCGAAGACGCCCCAGAAAATGCCCTTGTTGCGCTGCGTCGCGGGCAGTTTCCGGCAGGCGAGAGCAATCACCACGGCGTTGTCGCCACCGAGCAGGATGTCGATGGCGATGATCTGGAGTACGGACACCCAGAAAACTGGCGAAGCGAGATCGGGCATGCGGTTGGCTCATCCTTGCAGAACGCGTCGGCTGCCCATCGCCGCACCGGCGGCAGGAGTGTCAGCGGCCCTGGCGCGCGACGAGCGGGAAGCGAAAGTCCGGCATTCTCTCACAACTGGTCGGCAAGATGGCTCGACGCACGGGCGCCGCCGGGAGCCGCCGCGGCTCCGCGAGGGCGGCGTGCGCCGCGTGGGTCGGTTCCCGCCAGATCCTGGCCCGGAAACCGACCGACAACATCAGTCCATGGCCTCGTAAAGCGGCAGGGTCAGGAACTCCGGGTAGTCCGGCGTCAGCGACATCCTGTCGAAGATGACGGCCGCCTGGTCGTAACTGGCGGTGTCTTCGCCCTGGGCGCTCACCGTGGCCTTCACTTTGGCCAGTTCCTCGGCGATCATGCCGCGCACCATCTCGGCGGTGACCTTGCGGCCATCGTCGAGCACACCCTTTGGCGAAACCACCCATTGCCAGACCTGCGAACGCGAGATCTCGGCCGTCGCGGCGTCTTCCATCAGGTTGTGGATCGGCACGCAGCCGTTGCCGGCCAGCCAACTGCCCAGGTAGTGGATGCCGACGTTGATGTTGTTGCGCACGCCGGCCTCGGTGATCGGTTGTGACGGCTGGAAGTTGAGGAAGTCGGCGGCGGTGAAGGTCTCGTCGCGCTGCTTTTCCCACTGGTTCGGGCGCTCGCCGAGAACCTTCTGGAATTCCTCCGCGGCGATCCCGACCAGGCCCGGGTGGGCAACCCAGCCGCCGTCGAAACCGTCGTTGGCGTCTCGCGTCTTGTCGTGACGGATGCCGGCGAGTGCCTTTTCATTGGCTTCCGGATCGTTCTTGATCGGGATCAGCGCGCTCATGCCGCCCATCGCCGGTGCCCCGCGCTTGTGGCAGATCTTCACCAGTTGCAGGGCATAGCTGCGCATGAAGGGAACTTCCATGGTGATCGCGCCGCGGTTGGCGAGGCAGAAGTCCGGGTTCTTCTTGAATTTCTTGATGCACGAGAAGATGTAGTCCCAGCGGCCGGCGTTGAGGCCGGCGGAGTGCTCGCGCAGTTCGTAGAGGATTTCCTCCATCTCGAAGGTGGCGAGAATGGTCTCGACCAGCACGGTGGCCTTGATCGTTCCCCGTGGTAGGCCGATGTGTTCCTGGGCCATGATGAAGATGTCGTTCCACAGGCGCGCTTCGAGGTGCGATTCCATCTTCGGCAGATAGAAGAACGGGCCGGCGCCGCGCGCGATCTGCTCCCTGGCATTGTGGAAGAGGACCAGCGCGAAGTCGAAAATGCCGCCGGAGACACGCTGCCCGTCGACAGTCACGTGCTTCTCGTCGAGGTGCCAGCCGCGCGGGCGAATCTGCAGCGTGGCGATCTTGTCGTTCAGCGTGTATTCCTTGCCGGCTTCGTTGGTAAACGACAGTTGCCGGCGGATCGCCTTGTAGAGGTTGACCTGGCCCTGGATCTGGTTGTCCCACTTCGGACTGTTCGAGTCCTCGAAGTCGGTCATGTACGAGTCGGCGCCCGAATTGTAGGCGTTGATGATCATCTTGGCTTCCACCGGACCGGTGATTTCCGTCCGGCGACGTTCGAGGGCCTTCGGCAGCGGCGCGATCTTCCAGTCGCTTTCGCGAATGTGCTTCGTTTCGGGCAGGAAGTCAGGCATTTCGCCGGCGTCGATGCGCGCCTGACGCGCCACGCGCGCCTGCAGCAGTTCCTGGCGCCGGCTCTCGAAGGCCCGGTGCAGTTTGGCCACCAGAGCCAGAGCGTCGTGGGTGAGAATGGTTGCGTAGGCGGCTTGGATCGGCGCGTTGATTTGCATTCCAGCGGGCAGGTTCAGGCTCATGAAGGACTCCAGTCGAGGGGTTGAGAGACGATGAAGAGATTGTATTAAATGCTGCAGTGAAAGATAAGAGCGAATAAAATCAAAGTATCTTTTACCTGAGGTATCAAATCACCGTCGTGGATCAGATCAAGCAGATTCAGGCCTTCGTCGATTCGGCGACGCGCGGCAGCCTGTCGGCGGCGGCAAGGGCGGAGTCGGTCACTCCGGCAGTGATCGGGCGTCGGCTCGATGCTCTCGAAGCCCGCCTCGGTGTCAAGCTGTTGCTGCGCACGACGCGCAAACTGTCGCTGACCTTTGAAGGGCAGGCTTTTCTCGAAGACTGTCAGCGAATTCTCAACGAACTGGCGAACGCCGAGGCAGCGGTGTCGCTGGGAGGCGTCCGGGCCAGCGGGCATCTCAAGGTGTCGGCACCGGCAGGTTTCGGGCGCCGGCATCTGGCACCGCAGGTGGCGGCCTTCATGGATGCCAATCCCGGCGTCACGGTGCGTCTGGACCTGACTGATCGCCTGGTCGATCTGCTCAACGAAGGGGTCGACTGTGCGGTGCGGATTGGCGACATGGCTGATTCGAGTCTGGCGAGCAGCAAACTCGGCGAGATGCGTCGCGTCGTCGTCGCCAGTCCGGTCTACCTCGCCCGCCACGGGGTACCGCGCACCCCGGCCGATCTGGCCCACCACAACTGCCTGTCACTCGATCAGCAACGCGGCTGGACCCTGCGCGAATCACCCGCTGGCGAAGGAGCAAACCGCAAGGTATCCGGCAGTTTCGAGTGCAACGATGGGGCTGTCCTGCACGCTTGGGCGCTCGCCGGCAAGGGCCTGGCCTGGCGATCGATGTGGGAGGTTGGCGACGACTTGCGCAGCGGCCGGTTGGTGTCCTTGCTCGATGACTACGCTACGGCGCCGGTAGGCATTTATGCCGTGTTTCCGCAACGCCGGCATTTGCCATTGCGGGTGCGGCTATTCATCGATCAGCTCAAGACCACGTTTGGTGATCCGCACTATTGGGAGCTTGGCAACTCGGCGGATGACAGGTGAGGATTTGCGGAGGGGTGCTGAATTGGTCCCGAAGACGCACGCGTCATTCGTCAGCGGTGGCCGCCGCTTTTTTCGCTGCTCGCAGCAGCGCTTTTCTGGCTTTCTCGGCCTTGATATGCGCGAGAGCCTGCGCTCTGTTGCATTCCTTGCAATAGGAGTGCAGGCCATCCGAACTGCGCGAGTTCTTGTGGAACTCCAGCACGGACTTTTCCTGCTTGCACTTGACGCATACTTTTGTGGTCATGGGGGTAACCGGGTAAAGGGGCGGTTGCGACGGTTGGGTAGCAAGTGGCTACCAGACGGCTGAACTGGGTGCTCCGACGGTTAGCGGCCGCCGTTTCCGGCGGGCTCGACCATCGGCAAACCGTGTTCCCAATTCAAGGTGCGGAAACTCACGGTCCGAGGAGTGGGCTGGCGAATCGATGCGCTGGTGTCGCGAACCCGGAGATGAGGGCGTATCCATCTGGGCGATGAATAAATGAAATTATTGGCTAGTTTCTCTTGATGGGCAGTGATCTTTTTCCGCTTTTCGAACACTCTTTTCGTTCTGGCCGGTTTGTTCGCTGCTGCCGGTCTTGCTGGCGTTGGGGACGAGCGGGCTCACCGGACATTCCGCCACTGCCGGCGAAAGCGGCTCGCCAACACGGCCTCTCGGCTCGCCGAAAGCCGTCGACCCCCCCCGCACAGCCTCCGACTCGCGGCGGCACTTGGGCTTGCGGCGGCTGGGTTTGCCGTGCCAATCCCACGTCAGGGTGCCGTGCCGTCCCTGGTGGCTCGCCGGCGGTCCAAAAGCGGCCCGTACTGGCGCGGCACACAGCCGACAACACGCGCGCCGGCAGCGCTTGGTCCGTCACGGCGGCCCGCGAGTGGGTCTGCGATACGTATCCGGATAAGCAAAGAGTGTGCCGCTCAATAAGGATGGCTTATTGATACAGGCGTTTAGCGTTGCATTTATCACAACGCGGGTGGCATCCCGACTACGGCTGTAAAGAATCCTGACACCGGCCTGCGGTTTGTGGCGTGGCCTGACCGTGTGGGTTCTACTGCGACGAAGTGTGCTGACCAGTCGTCCTGTGCCGAGGACTGTCGCACGCTTCAGGCGAGGCGAAGGGATGCTTAGCTAAGGCCGAGAACGCCGTCGATGTCCACCGCGTCAATCTGCTCCGGCCGCATGAACGTCCTGGCGTAATCGAGGTATACGCCAGAGCGCAGGAACAGCGCAAAGAGATCGGCATCGATGTGCTGCTCTTGCTGCATGCGTGACATGATGGCAATCGCCTCTGAAAGGGTCTTGCCTTTCGTGTAGGGACGGTCGATGGCGGTCAAGGCTTCGAAGATGTCCGCAATCGCCATCATGCGCGCCAGAGGAATTATCTCCTCTCCCCGGAGTCGCCGCGGGTAGCCGCTGCCATCCATCTTCTCGTGGTGCCCGCCGGCGATCTCGGGAACCTGCCGGAGGTGCCGGGGAAAGGGCAGTTGCCAGAGCATGATCAGGGTCTGCACGATGTGTTCGTTGATCTTGTATCGCTCTTCTTCCGAAAGGGTTCCGCGGCCGACCGAGAGGTTGTACAACTCGCCCCGGTTGTAGAGCAGTGCCGGCACGGGCATGCTGAAGCCGTGCGGGTCGTCGTCAGTCAGGCCGTCACGCGCGGGCCGAGCGATGCGGTGCTCGGGCCGGTCGGCGAGCAGCGGTTCGACGACCGGCAGCGTTGCGACTGGTGTCGCGGCCTTGCGCAACTTCTCCTCCTGGGAGATTCCAATACGGTCATCGAGCGTGCGCAACCAGGTGCGGCGAGCGATCGCCTGCAGACGCTCGAGCCTTTCCGGCGCCATGTACTCGCCACCCTCGTTGCAACTGGCGACAAACGCGAAGTCGTCGTCGATCTGCTGCCACTCGACAGCCAGGCGGTGGCGCGCCGACTGCTCGTCCTCGCCATTGGCGATGGCCTGCAAGGAGGCGATCTGCGCGTCGCGTTTGAGCACTTCGAAGCGCATGCGCACTTCGTGGAGGCGGTCGTGGATGGTCTCCAGCTTGGTCGCCTTGTCCACGACGTACTCGGGCGTCGTCACCTTGCCGCAGTCGTGCAGCCAGGCCGCCACGTGCACCGCTTCCCAGTCGTCTTCGCTCAACTGGAAGTCACGATAGGGGCCGCTGTCGGCTGCGCAGGCGGCACGCGCCAGCATCTTGGTCAGTTCCGGGACACGCGCGCAGTGGCCGCCGGTGTATGGGCTCTTGGCGTCGATGGCGGCGGCGATCAACTGGATGAAAGCCTCGAACAGATCCTTCTGCGCCTTGATGAGTGCCTTGCTCTCGAGCGATACCGCGGCCGCACCGGATAGCGCCTGCACGAAACTCAGCCGGCTGTCGTCGGTAGCGGTTGTGCAAAGAAGGACCATTGCTCCGACCAGTTCAGCCTGACGGTTGAGCAGCGGGACGGCGATGGCGTGGCTGAGCTCAGCCCGCTCCGCGGCGGCGAAGCCCAGACACTTGCGATCCTCGGGTTCGAGCCGGGCGGCGCGCGCCACGCCGTCGGCAAGCGCCGCGCCGAGCAGAGGACCACAGCCGGCGATGGTGAGCGATGGCGGTCGCTCAGCCAACGGCACGCCGTCGACCGCCTGCGCAACGGCCAGCTTCAGTTGCATTTCCTCGGCGAGATAAAGTACGCCGGCATGCGCCCCGGCAGCCGAGAGGGTGTCGCCGAGCAGGCGCGGCAACAGCCGGTCGAAATTCTGTTCGGCGGCGACCGCGTGGCTGATGTCGAGAAAGCGGCGGATCGTGCGCTTCATCTGGTCCATCGTCAGCGCCAGCTGACCGACCTCCTTGATCGACGATTCGACGTTGATGGGCTGCGAGAACTCGAAGTGACGTATGGCTTCCGCCTCGTTGGCGAGGCTGCCCAGAGACCGCGAGATACTGCGCGCGAGCAGCCAGGTGAGGGGGATCGTGCACAGCAGGACCGCCAGAGTGGCGAGTGCAGAGTGGTGGATGAGCTTCAAAGCGCCGGCCATCAGTTCGTCTTCGGGAATCGCCACGACGAGGTAGAGCGGCGGCACCCCTTCGAGCCGCAGCGGGCTGACCGACGCGCGCCAGACTCTCCCCTCGGCCTCGACACGTAGTGTCCGGGTGGCCGCACCGGCCATGTTGCGGACGGTCTCCAGCAGCGGGACAAGGGCTGGCACGCCGAGTTGGTCGATGCGCGCCAGCGATGGTCGGCCATCGCTGGCGACGGAGCTGAGCAGCAGCCGGGAATGCTCTTCGTGGGCCAGCGCATAGCCCTGTGAATTGACGAGGACCATCTGGCTACCCGGCGTCGCCTTCTGGCCAGCGAGCGTCTGGCCGAGGGTGTGCAGCAGAATGTCGGCACCGACCACGCTACGCCCGTCAGCGGCGCGGTTGGCGAGCGTCGTGCCGACCTTGCCGCTGGAGAAGAAGAGGTAGGGTGGCGTCTTGATCTGCGTCGAGGACGCCAGTCCTTGCGTGTACCACGGCCGCTGCCGCGGATCGTAGGCAGCCGCGTAGTCGGGTCGGTGGTCATCGCGCAGCTTCCTCAGGCTCGCGTCGAAGTACAAGAAGTGGCCGTGTACGTCGCCAGCGGTGTTTTCGATGCTCTGTACGACGTAGGTGGCGCCGGCCGGTACGCGCGAAGCCTCGCTCTCACTGCCGTGACCGATGCGGCCGAAGAGGAAGAAGTCGCCATTGGCGTAACCAACATACAGCGACGAGAGGGCCGCCGAGCTGTCGAGTGCCTGGCGCAGGAATTCCAGGCTGTCGAGGCGTTCGCTCAACGAACTGGCTCCAGTCAGCCGCTGCAGGCTGAGCAGGCGCGTCGCCATCTCCGCAGGTTCGATAAGGCGCTGCATTTCCACCAGAGCCTGACGACCGATTCGCGTCGTCAGGTCGCTGGCAGATGCTTCCAGGAGATCCCGGCTGAGCTTGTAGCCGATTCCTCCGAGGACGGCGCAGACGACGAGAATCAGTCCCAGGAAGAGCGTCGAGATATGGAGATGCAGTGGGTAACGACGGCGCATGTGCCTGGCCCCTTGGCGAGTTGCGAACGACCAAGGATAGCGGGAAAACGGCTGCAGGTTTCAGGCCTTGCTGCAAGAAAAAAGCCGCGCCAGGGCGCGGCTTTCGGTTTGCCTGCAGGCGACTCTCAGTGGAACTGTTCTTCTTCGGTCGACCCGGTGAGCGCGGTGACCGACGACGTTCCACCCTGGATCACCGTGGTCACCTCGTCGAAGTAGCCGGTACCCACTTCCTGCTGGTGCGAGACGAAGCTGTAGCCGCGGTCGCGCGCCGCGAACTCGGGCTCCTGCACCTTCTCGACATAGGCGGTCATGCCGCGCGCGACGTAGTCCTGTGCCAGATCGAACATGTGGTACCACATGTTGTGGATGCCGGCGAGGGTGATGAACTGGTACTTGTAGCCCATGGCGCCGAGTTCTTGCTGGAAGCGGGCGATGGTCGCGTCGTCGAGGTTCTTCTTCCAGTTGAACGACGGCGAGCAGTTGTAGGCGAGCATCTTGCCCGGATGCTTGGCGCGTACGGCTTCGGCGAACTTGCGGGCGAATTCGAGATCGGGCGTGCCGGTCTCGCACCATACCAGGTCGGCGTATTCGGCGTAGGCGACGGCGCGCGAGATCGCCTGGTCGAGACCCTTCCTCGTCTTGTAGAAGCCTTCCGAGGTGCGTTCGCCGGTGACGAAAGGCGTGTCGTTAGCGTCGCAGTCGGAAGTCAGCAGGTCAGCGGCTTCCGCATCGGTACGGGCGATGACCAGCGTCGGCACACCGCACACGTCGGCCGCGAAGCGAGCGGCAATCAGCTTCTGGACGGCTTCCTGCGTCGGCACGAGGACCTTGCCACCCATGTGCCCGCACTTCTTGACCGAAGCCAGTTGATCTTCCCAGTGCACTCCCGCAGCACCGGCGCGAATCATCGCCTTCATCAGTTCGAAGGCGTTGAGCACGCCGCCGAAACCGGCTTCGGCGTCGGCAACGATCGGCGCGAAATAGTCGATGTAACCCTTGTCGCCGGCGTCGATGTTCTTGGAGAACTGGATTTCGTCGGCGCGACGGAAGGAGTTGTTGATGCGCTCGACGACCTTGGGGACCGAATCCACCGGATACAGTGACTGGTCGGGGTACATCGCCGCGTACGAGTTGTTATCGGCAGCCACTTGCCAGCCCGACAGATAGATGGCCTTGACGCCGGCCTTGACCTGCTGCATGGCCTGGCCACCGGTCAGCGCACCGAGGCAGTTCACGTAGGGCTCACTATTGACCAGATTCCACAGCTTCTCGGCGCCGCGACGGGCCACGGTGTATTCGATCGGGAAGGAGCCGCGCAGGCGGACGACATCGGCGGCGGAGTAACCGCGCTTGATGCCCTTCCAACGGGGGTTCTCGGCCCAGTCCTTCTCCAGTTCGGCGATCTGCTGCTCTCTCGTGCTCATGTTTACCTCTCCAAGAATATTGAATGTGGGTGGGGCAATGGTGACGCCGGGGAGTCGAATCAAGACAGCGGTGGAGCAACGACTCGGGGCGACCAATGGAGTGAAAGTATAAAGACCTTTTCCCTTGTGGGCAACAGTCTTATATAAGACATAAGATGTATTTTTTATGTTTCAGGAACAGATAGTTGGGGATTTCTTCCCGCATTGTGGGAAGAAATCCCCATTCGTGAAACGCCATGCATCTTCCTTCCTGATTAGCAATGAGCGTCAGCTACCCGAATCGAGCGCTGGGGCCGCGGCGCGCAGGCTACCGCGGCGACCAGGAGCCTCTCGTTCAGAGTCCTGAGATCGAATCGGCGGTTGAATCGGTAGGTGAAAGCCGCGAGGTACTGAGCGCCATACTTTCGAAAGGCAAGCGCGTGGTAGCAACCCGAAAGGCTGGTCTTGAGATTACCCAGGACCGTGTTAACCCACTTGAACTCTGGCAAGTCCTTGGGCTTTCGCCCGGCGACGACGGTCGGCTGATGAACGCAGCCGGCGTCGGTGACGGCGTTGAAGCAAGCCAGACCATCCGACAGCACCGTCGATCCCGGTGCGAGGTTGCTCTTGGCCCACTCGGCAATTGCCTTCAGGGTAAAACCGGGAACCAGCGTGAGTTTGGCACGCAGGGGGTGGCCCTCATCGCTGAACGAGACCGCTGCCACGAACGGGACCTTGTTCTCCGAACCGCGCCCCGCCTTGCCACCCGTCCGTTCGCCGCCCAGGTAAGCGTCATCGACCTGAACCTGGCCATCGAGCACATAGCGTTCTTCCCGCTGTTCCATCGCCCGCATCAGCTTGTGGTGGATAAGCCAGGCGGTGGGATAACTCACTCCCAGATACCGCTTCAGCGCCAGCGCCGACAGACCCGTCTTGGCCTGGCTGATGAGGTAGATCGCCAGGAACCACACGGTCAGCGGCAGCCTGGTGCCCTGAAACACCGTCCCGGCGATCAGCGAGGTTTGATGCCGACAGGCGTTGCACTGAAACACCTTGCACGACCCCCCGCGCAGAACACAGTGAGCGTGCTCACCGCAGCGCGGACAGGAAAACCCATTCGGCCAACGGGCTGCCTCCAAGGCGGCGGCGCACTGCGACTCGCTTCCAAAGCGCTCGGTGAACTCCGGCATCGACAAACCGGGTTGAAACTGGATTCGATTCATGGCCATGGTGCTGCTCTCCGTGTGGTGACGGAGTCCAGGCTAAGCCCCGCTGGGCTCACCAGATGCGCTCAGCTGACGATTGTTGCTAATCAGGTCTTCCTTTCGCCCGTTTCCGGCGTGCAGTTGGTCGACAAGACGGCGCCTGCTCGAAGCCGATCGCTTGTCGACCGGGTTCCCGAGCGCGACGCTCGCTTCGTTGCCATCGCCGGCGTCGCCAATTCCGCGGCGTGGCGTCTTGAAGTGAGCGTGGCTCGATTGAGCGCTGACCTCGGATGGCAGCATAATGGGACATTGGGTGCCGAAAAGCTGGCGACCGACAGCACAGCACGTCGACAAGCCATGGCGAATGGTTTCTCTGGAGAGAATGAATGAACGACTCGGGACGCAACTGCGTCGCATCATCGATCGGCGATCGGCAAGCCGGCCACCCTGGTCGACACCAGCTTTGACCCTTCCGCGATTGCCTCACCGATGACCTCATCGCTCGAAACCACCCCGACCGCCAGTGCCTTGCGCATTGCCGCACGCGGCGGCCGCGCCACGCGCACGCGGGTTGCCGTCCTCGACATCCTCAGCCGTGCCGGTCGGCCACTTTCCCACGACGAGGTAGGCGTCGCACTCGACGACGGCGGTGTCGAGCACGATCGGGTAACGCTCTACCGAACGCTCGACTGGCTGGTGACGCACGAGCTCGCCCACCGCGTCTCCGGTACCGACCGCGTCTGGCGCTTCAATGCGGCAGTCGATGAAGGGCACGGGCACGCGCATTTTCATTGCGCCCGCTGCGGCTCCGTCTTCTGCCTGGAGTCGCTGCAGCCGACGATCGCCGCGACGCTTCCCGCGGGCTTCCGTTGCGAACGCGCCGAGCTGACCTTTTACGGGGACTGTCCGAATTGCCGCTGACGGTCGCGAAGGCCACTGATCATGGATGACGATTCCGCTCGCCGTGCGCGCCACCGTTCGCCCCGAAGCTGGATAAGGCGCTGGCCCGTCATGGCTTCGGCGATCGTCGCGACGCTGGTGTTGACGATGGTTGCGTTTCTTGGCGGGCTGCCGCCGATTCTGCGTCTCCCCGCCCAGTTGTTGTGCGTGTGCGAGGCCCCGGCGGACGCTTCCTACGAGGCGATCGTCATCATGATGGGCGAGGTGGAGGGCCGCCGCGTCGAAGCGGCGGCAGAGTATTTCAGGCGGGGTATCGCCAAGCGCATCAACATCGTGCAACCCGAGTCCAGCCTCTACGAGGAGTACGGCGTACTGCGCGGTCAGGCCTTCCTGGCCAGAGACCTGGCCGCACGCCTGGGTGTGCCGGAGGACCGCATCCACATCATCTACGGCAAGGACATGGCGCGCGCGACCTCATCCTTTGAGGAAGCACGCTACCATCTCGGATACCTGCAGGCTGGGGCGCCGGAATCCGGGACAGCGCCACGCAAGATTCTGTTGGTGACCGACTGGTTCCACACCAGCCGGGCGCGATGGATATTCCGCCGCGTTTTTGCCGGTTCGGGAATCGACGTTGATGCCGCTGCCGCGCGGCCGGAGTGGGTTGCCAAGTGGTGGACCGATGAATACGCCTTCATCGGCGTTTTCAACGAATACCTGAAGTGGACTTACTACCTCGTGAAGTACGGATTGCCGAAGCCGGATGAGCGCCCCTCGCCAGCCGGGCCGCCGGCGCCTGGATCGGCTCGGTAGCGCGTGCCGGTGGACGGACAGCCGGACCTGTCGCCAAGGGACCGCCGCCGACCACCCATCAGAGTCCCAGAGGCGACAGGTCGAGTCGTCCCTCGCTGATTGCCGGGCACCAGAAATACGCCCCGGACTCGGGGCGCGTGAACCTGAACAAGGCATCGACGATGCCGTCCTCGATCCCAAGCATCCGTCTCAGCACCGCCTCGAAAGGGTCGAAGGAAGTGCCGAAGGCGACGAACATCAGCCCGCCGCGACCGCCTTCAGCCCACGGCATCGAGCGGCGCAGAACGAAGGCTGCCGGTGTGAAGCTCTCCTGCGCCGCGCGTTTGACATGTGAGGACGCAGGCGCCTCGTCGATCTCCTCGTTGTCTGCCAGGCGGCGACCGATGACGAAGTCGCGCTCGCCGGCCGGCATGCGTTCGAAGCCCGCGAAATCGTGGGTCCAGCGCTGTACGGCGACGAAACTCGAGCCGCTGAGTCGTGGCTGATCGGCACCGACGATGGCCGTGCGGACGGCGTCTTCAGCGATCGGGTTCTCGGTACCGTCCTCATAACCCGACAGGTCGCGGCCGCCCGCGTGCAGGAAGGCGTCACGCGTATCGTCGAGTCGGAATGCCGGTGTCAGCGCCTGTTCGAGGTGGCGTGCGCGATGCAGGATTTCCCCGCGGTCGTCGCCGCGCAGCCAGAGCCACAGGGCTGCCGGCGTCGCCGGCAGTTCGAGACCGGGTCCGGCGAAGGTCGGGAAGCCGCGCAGACCGGCAATCTCGGCGCCGAGCGCCGAGACCAGAGCGCGGCCCACGCCGACAAGAGTTCGCTCGCCATCGGCGAGTCGGCAGAGTGCGCGCAGGCAGTCGGCGGCTGGTACGCCGGGGGTCAGCGAGAAACTCAGATAACGCGCCAGGGGTGGCGGCGGGAGAAGGATTCCGGCTTGTGGTGTCGTCATTTTTCGGGGCCATCGGGTGGTTGCAGGAGCGGCCCGGCATCGCGCGCGGGCAGCGTTGGCGGATGCATCAGCGGCTGGCGACCTGAACGAAGCCGGCGCCCGCGGCGATCTCGGCAGCGTTGCCCGTCTGGCTGAGGACCTCGTCGACTCGCGCCATCGAAGGTCCGCGGTGCGCCCAGTCGATCAGCGCGTCAACCGCCTCGACGGGTCCCCGCACGAGTGCCTCGACGCTGCCGTCGCTCCGGTTGCGGACCCAGCCGTTGAGACCGAGTCTTTGTGCCTCGGCGCACAGGGACCAGCGGTAGCCGACGCCCTGGACACGGCCGCGAATACGCAGTTTTCGGCAGATGGCTTCGCTCAATACGGTCTCCGGGCTGTCGATCGGGCGGCGCTAGCGCCGGCAATACTGGCATAATCGTCGTCCATGAGAAGAAGAATTTCAAGGGGATCATGGCAGAGGTCTCCATTGTTGCCGGCTGCTGCCACCTGCCCATGCTGAAAATACTCTTGCTCCTGCCGCTGGTCGGTGCCGCTCTCTTGTCGCTGCTGCCGACTCGTAGCGTCGATCTCATGCGCCATCTCGCCAGCATCGTCGCGGCGACGACGATGCTCTGCGCCTGCCTGCTGGTCGCCGATTTCGATCCGGCCGGCGCCGAGTTCCAGTTCTTCGAAACACGCCCCTGGAATCCGCGCGTCGGATCGAATCTGGCGCTGGGGGTGGACGGCATTTCCTTGCCGATGGTCGTGCTGGCGACGCTCCTGAGTTTCGTCGCCATCGTCTCCTCGACCGGCATCCGCAGCGGCGCCAGGCTTTACTTCTCGCTGCTTCTGGTCCTTGAAACCTCGCTGCTGATCGTCTTCACCGCTCGCGACTGGTCACTGTTCTACGTCTGCTGGGAACTGACGCTGATCCCGCTGTTCTTCCTGATCGACCGTCTCGGGGGCGCCAATCGCCACCGGGCCGCCCTCAATTTCGTCCTGTACACGCTCGGCGGGTCGGTGTTCATGCTGGTGGCCCTGCTGCTGCTCTACGATGTCGCACCCGGCCACAGTTTCGCGATGGCCGACATGGCGGCCGGTGGCGCCGAGCTGCCGGTGAAAACGCAGATTCTCGTTTTTCTCGGGCTGTTGCTCGGCTTCGGCGTCAAGATGCCGATCGTGCCGCTACACGGCTGGTTGCCTCTGGCACACGTCGAAGCGCCGAGCCCGATCTCGATTCTGCTCTCGGGCATTCTGCTCAAGATGGGTGCCTACGGGCTGATCCGTGCCGCCGTGACGCTGCCGGCGGCGGTCCAGGCACTGCAGGACTGGCTGGCCCTGCTGGCGCTGATCAGCCTGCTCTACGGCGCGGTGCTGGCCTGGCGGCAGACCGATCTGAAAGCGATGATCGCCTACTCGTCGATCTCGCACATGGGCGTCGTCCTGCTCGGTATTGCCGCGCTCAACCCGGCCGGACTCAGCGGCGCGGTCACGCAGATGGTCGCGCACGGGCTGGCGGCAGGCCTGATGTTCCTGCTCATTGGCCTGCTCTACGAGCGCACGCATACGCGTGATCTCGGCGCCTACGGTTCCCTGAATCGCAGCGCGCCGCGTTTTGCCGTTGCCATCGTGTTCACCCTGCTGGCGTCGGTCGGCCTGCCGGGTAGCGCCGGTTTCGTTGCCGAGCTGCAGGTACTGGTGGGCGCCTATTCCCGCTGGGGTGGCTGGCTGGTGCTCCTGTCGATCGGCATCCTGATCTCGGCGGCCTACGCCCTGCGCGCCATCCGCTGCCTGTCGACCGGGCCGGAACGACCTTTCGCCGGGGCAGCGGCGGGCGTCACCGCCTTCGCCGACCTCAAGCGATCGGAGTCGGCAGCGGCCGGACTGCTGGTTGCCGGCATTCTCGCCATCGGTTTCTACCCGGCGCCACTACTCCGCCTGCTGGCGTCGTCGGTGACCAGGCTGGTGCGCCAGCTCGGCGCCTGAGCGGGAAGACTGCGGATGACTTCGCACCTGCCGCCAGCGAGCAGCGCATCGAGCGCCGACTCGCCAGCGCCGGCCACCGATAACCGGGCGCAGATCGAGGCCTGTGTGCACCGACTGGGACACCTCCTGCCGGCGCAGGCGCCCTTGCGTGATTTCGTCCATCACAACACCCTGCACGCTTTTCAGCACCTGCCCTTTGCCGAGGCGCTGGGCGAGGTTGCCCGCCTTACCGGCGCGCGTCCGTGGCTGGCCGAGGAGCGTTGCCGTGAGCTGTTCCGGCGGGGGCGGGTGACCGCAGGCGATCTCGCCGTGGCCCTGCGGCAAGTTCTCGGCAGCGGCGTCGATGACCCGCTGTTCGCCGAGGCGACGTGCCGACTGAGCCGCAGTCAGCTTCTACAGGCGGCGCTGTTGACCCCGCAGGACAAGCCCTCACCAGCCCGTTTGCGCTGGCGGGGCGAGGAAATGGCCGCCTTCGAGCGGCTGCCGCGGGATCTCGATGCGGCGGCGCGCCAACGTCTGCTGGCTGCCGCAGCGCTTGATGGTGACGACGAAAGAGCCGCCGTCGCCGACCTCTGGGCGGCCGCGCGCGAACTGCACGCGGCGGCACCGGCGGGGTCGCGCGAAGCCGGGGGGGGCGATCCTGGCGAGCCCTCGCCTGAGGCTGCCGCGGTGTTGTGGCATGACCTGCTCGGGCGTCTCGGCCGCGAGTGGACGCTCGGCGCCCTGCTCGCTCACCTGACCGGCGAAGACCGGCGCGAACTGCTGCACGCCACGCTGATTCGTCACCTCGGCGCCCATCTCGATCAAGGCCTGGCGGCCTGGCGGAATCCGGCGCGCGGCCAGGGTTTCTATGCGGCATGGCGACAGAGTGCCGGTCGCGACTGGGCATGGGAGCTCGACGAAGTCCCCTGGGCGCGGCATGACATCGAGCAACTGCCCGAGGATCCGCTGCAAGCCATTGCCGACGAACTGCTCCGGCTCGGTGTCGAGGAGTCGCAGTGGTGCGCCTGCTTGCAGCGACTGGCGCTGGAGTTGCCGGGTTGGGCGGGGATGTGCCATTGGCGCGAGGAACACCCGGTGGCGGGCGACCCGCCGGTCGGCCTGGCTGACTTTCTCGCTGTGCGGGTCGTTCTCGAACGCCTGTATGGCGAGCACGTCGTGCGCCGCGTCTGGGGTCTGCCGCTGCGGCTGTCGGCGCTCGGCGAGCATTTCGTCCGTCACCCGGCCGAACTGTCGGTGCGGCACGCTTGCGGCAGCCGGCAAGTACCGGAGGAGATGCTCGATCTCGTCTGGCCGCGCCTCGCCCTGCCGGGCGGGGCAAGAGAAGGGAATGACTGGCAACGGCTCGCCGCGCAACTGGTCGAGGCGCGCCGTGCTGCCGAAGCAGCGGGCGATCGTCAGGCGCTGGCGGCCTGGCCGCTGTTCTCGCTGGCGCAAAGGCTGGGACTCTGCGCTCGCGAACTGCGGGCAATGGGGGCGGTCGGCGCAGCCGCGCTGCACGCCTGCGCCGTCTCGCTGAGCGCCGACGAGCGTGGTCGGGTCTGGCTGCTCGCCTACGAGCACCACTATCGGCAGCAGATCCTGGCGGCCCTGATCGCCAATCACGGCCGGGCGCCGGTGCTCGCGGGCAAGGCACAGGCGCAGTTCGTGCTGTGCATGGACGATCGCGAGGAGGGAACGCGCCGGCATCTCGAGGAAGTCAATCCGGCTTTCGAGACTTTCGGCGCCGCCGGCTTTTTCGGTGTCCCGATGCTTTGGCAAGGCCTCGACGACGAGGCGCCGACGGCCCTTTGCCCAATCGTCGTACGGCCCGAGAACGCGGTACGCGAGGCCGCGCCGGCCGCTGCCGCGCTGGCAGCACAGCGGCATCAGCGGCGTCGGCAGACGCGCCTGGTCTGGCGCGAACGCCTGCACCAGGGTAGCCGGCGCGGCTGGCTGCAAGCGGCGTTGCTGACGATCGTCGCCGCGCCGCCGGCACTGCTCGGACTGCTGGCGCGGACGCTCGCCCCGGGAAGGCTCGGGCGACTCCTTGGGCGCTGGCGCGATCGCTTCGAGCAGCGGCCGGCGGGCGAGCTGAAGCTGACCGCCGAGCCGGCCGAGGCGGCCCGCATCGCCAGCGCCGCGGCGCCGCGACTGGGTTTCAGCGAGGACGAGCAGGTGGCGCGCGTCGCCGGCTTCCTGCGCACCATCGGTCTGACCAGGGACTTGGCGCCGCTGGTAGTCATCGTCGGTCACGGTTCGGACAGTCGCAATAACCCGCATCTCGCCGCCTACGATTGCGGCGCCTGTTCCGGCCGGCATGGCGGGCCGAACGCGCGCGTGTTCGCGGCGATGGCCAACCGGCCGGCAGTGCGCGCCGGACTGGCGGTGCAGGGAATCGTCGTCGGTGACGGCACGCACTTCGTCGGTGACGGCACGCACTTCGTCGGCGCCGAGCACAATACCTGCGACGAAACCTTCGTCTGGTACGACGTCGACCGGATTCCCGGTAGCCACCGTGAGGCGTTTGCGGCGCTGCGTCGTGACTGCGAGCAGGCCGCGCGCCTGCATGCCGTCGAGCGCTGCCGGCGCTTCGCTTCGGCACCGCGCGAGCCTTCGCCGCAGCGGGCGCAGCGGCATCTCGCCGACCGCCGCCAGGATATCGGGCAGGCACGCCCCGAACTGGGGCATGCGACCATTGCCGCTGCCTTTGTCGGTCGCCGTACGCTCAGCCGCGGCGCCTTCTTCGATCGGCGCGTCTTCCTGATCTCCTACGACCCGCTGCCCGACGTCGAAGGACGCGTGCTCGAGTCGACCCTGCTGGCGGCGGGCCCGGTCGGCGCCGGCATCAACCTCGAATACTACTTCTCGACCGTCAACAACGAGCACTTCGGCTGCGGTTCCAAGGTCATGCACAATTTGGCCGGCCTGTTCGGCGTGATGCAGGGCGCCAGTTCCGACCTGCGCACCGGCCTGCCCCTGCAGATGGTCGAGGTCCACGAGCCGATGCGCCTGCTGGTGATCGTCGAGCAGACAATCGAGATCGTCACCGCCGTCTATCAGCGACAGCCGCCGCTGCAGGAGCTGATCGGCAACGGCTGGATCCTTCTCGCCGCCAAGCACCCGGAGACGGCGACGATTCACCTCTTCGACCCGGCGAGCGGCTGGCAGTCGTGGAACGCCGACCTGCCGGAGGGCATGCCGCCACTGGCCGAGGTCGAGCGCTCGATCGACTGGTTCGCCGGTCACCGCGAGCTGCTGCCACCGGCGCTGCTGCGCCGCCCGGTAATGGCACGATGAACGACGGACTCGCAACGCTCGCCGGCGCGCTCATGGCGTCAAGCCGCTTGATCTGGCTGGTGCCGGTGTTGCCGCTGCTTGCCGCGGCGGCAATCGGACTGCGCCGGCTGCTGCGCCGCGGGGGTGGTGACGCGCAGGAGCCGCGCACCGCCGGGCTGGCCAGCGGCGCGGCGCTCGGCGCCTTGCTGCTGCTGCTGATCATCGACACGGCCGCGCTCGCCGGGCTGTCGCCAACTTCGGTGGCGGCTTGCGAATGGTTGCGGATCGGTGCGGTGCCGGTGCAGCTATCGTTCGTCGTCGACGCCTGGAGCCTGCCGATGGCGACACTGGTCGCCCTGATCGCCTGGATCGCCTTGCGCTTTTCGGCGACCTACCTGCATCGCGAGAGCGGCTTTCAGCGCTACTTCTTCGGCATGAGCCTGTTCCTCGCCGGCATGCTGTTGATCGTCCTCGCCGGCAACGCGGTGTTGGCCTTCGTCGGCTGGGAACTGGCCGGCTTCAGTTCCTGGCTGCTGATCGCCTACGCCTGGGAGCGGCCACTGGCCACCGGCAATG